>ULRM01015939.1_pt1 | contig 115492 bp, 106 predicted proteins | sample 1955551 | NCBI WGS metagenome assembly ULRM01 (sample SAMEA4835686, study PRJEB28245) | human gut metagenome | biome: gut microbiome; material: fecal sample | place: Denmark | collected 2008
AATATTATATTTTAATACATTAGTAACTTTAGTTTCATTTTTTAAATATTTATTTATTAATTAGTAAAATTTAAATATTAAAGGTGAAAACATATTCATAACAAGGATTTATACGTTAATTTAAAATAATGGAAAAATATTAATTTTATCGTAATAATATAGGCTTGATTTTTTATTTCTATTGAAATATCATTAAATAGGTATAATATGAAAACAAATATTTAAAAATAAATTAATGAGCTGTGCTCATTAAATATTAGGAGTGAATGTAATGGGAAATTATATTTTTACCATAACAGCAGTTTTTCAGATTTTTGTATTTGCGATAACATGCTATTACTTAATTTTGGGTGCTTTTGGATTAGTTAGAAAAAAGAATAAAAAAGTTTATGAACCTAAAAATAAGTTTGCATTATTAATTGCGGCACATGATGAAGAAGTTGTTATTGGTAGCCTTATAGAAAGTATGTTGCAGATTGACTATCCTAAAGAATTGTATGATGTATTTGTTATTGCGGATAACTGTACTGATAATACAGCCAAAATAGCACGTGAATATGGTGTGAATGTTTGTGAAAGATTCTCTGAAGACAAAAGGGGTAAGGGTTATGCTTTAGAGTGGATGTTTGACAAATTATTCAAGATGGAGAATAAATATGATGCAGTAGCTATATTTGATGCAGATAATCTTGTGCATAAAGACTTCTTGAGAGAAATGAACTCAAAGATGCAGGAAGGATATAAAGTGGTACAAGGGTATATTGATAGTAAGAATCCAAATGATTCATGGATTGCAGCTTGCTATTCTATAGCATTCTGGACACAGAATAGAATGTTCCAATTGGCAAGAGAAAATGTAGGATTTTCAAATCAAATAGGTGGAACAGGTTTCGTAGTTGAAACAGAAACATTAAAAGAATTAGGATGGGGAGCTACATGTCTTACAGAAGATCTTGAATTTACATGTAAACTTGTCCTAAATGGAGAAAAAGTAGGTTGGGCACATGATGCAATAATTTATGATGAAAAACCGTTAAAACTTGGTCAGTCATGGACTCAAAGAAAAAGATGGATGCAAGGATTTTCCGATGTAGCTTCAAGATATTTCTTTAAATTATTGAAAAAATCAATAGTAGAAAGAAAATTCTATGTTTTTGACTGTGCTCTATATGTACTACAGCCTTTTGTAACATTGTTGCTTGGTATTTCAGCAGTATTGACATTATTGCAGTCTAATACAAAAGGACTAAATATATTTATAGTTAATTATTTATTTAGTGATATTGGATTTAAGATATTTGCAGTTGTTCAATTTTTAATAACACCATTAATACTTTCGATAGACAAAAAGGTTTCGAAAGGATTTATGGCAATGATGTGTCTATATGCGAGTAACGTATTTGTAGTTCCGTATTTGACTACTAATGTTGATAGTTGGCCAATTATTATAGCTATAACATTAGGATATAATCTATTATTCTTATTAATGACAGGTGTGTTCTTAGGTAAGAAAAACCTTATTTTATTCTTTAGATTCTTATTATATGGAATTTATACATTAACTTGGATACCAATTACAGTTCAAGGTATATTGAATAAAAATAAGAAAGAATGGAGCCATACTAAACACGTTAGAAAAATTGAAATATGTGATGTTTAAAAATAACTTGAATATTTTCAACTAGTACTTCAAATATAACATCGTAGAATGATTAGCATTTTACGATGTTTTTTTGTGGTAGCAATTAGAAAATTATTTTGACAATATTTAAGAAACACAGTATATTTTTAAGAGTAATAAAATGAAACTTTTTAGGTGGAGCTTTTACTCTAACTGAACTTAGTTTAATTTATAAACTTAAAATACACAAAAGATACATTGTTTAGATGTTATCTTATAATTAAAAAGCATATATTCCAAATTTTTCAGTGATATGATTAGTTTTGAATATTTAAGGCTTTGTTACTGACTACTAGCTATTGGATAAAAGTAGCTTATATGAGTTATACTCTTTTTAAAGGGTATAATTTTGTGAAATAGTGTACAATTAATAATGTATGATGTAGAATAAAAAAAGTATATAAGATCCAGTTAACTGTAAATAGACAATAAATAGAATCCTTGTCTAGGATTTGAATGTATATGAAAATTTGTGATTGTGATATATATTATAAAGAGTTTAGGAATATATTATTGCGATACAAATAGAACTGGTGTTCAGAATGGAGGAAAAACATGGAATTAAGAAATAACAATACTTATGATGTAACAGATTTGACATCTCTTGAAAAATTAGAGCCTGTACGTGTAAGACCAGGTATGTATATTGGATCTACAGGAAGCAAGGGTTTACATCACTGTATATGGGAAATAATCGATAACTCCATAGATGAAATAGCAAATGGATATGGAAATAAAGTTACAATAACATTAAATGAAGATAAGAGCGTTACAATAATTGATAACGGTAGAGGAATACCTACTGGAATTCACCCAATTAAGAAAAAATCTGGGGTAGAAATGGTTTATACTGAACTCCATACAGGTGGAAAATTTGATAATAAAAATTATAAAACATCAGGAGGACTTCATGGTGTTGGTGCAGCTGTTGTAAATGCACTTTCAAAATGGGTTGAAGTTGAAGTATATCAAAATGGAAAGATATATAGACAGAGATTTGAATATGCTTTTGATAAAGAATTAAAAAGAAACATGCCTGGTACGCCAGTTACTGCTCTTGAGGTTATAGGTAAAACTGATAAAACTGGAACAAAGATAACTTTTAGGCCAGATGAGGAGATATTTTCAACAATAGATTTTAAATTTGATATAATAGACAGCAGACTTCAGGAGTTGGCATTCCAAAATAAAGGAATACGACTTGAATTAGTAGATACAAGAAAAGGTCAGGAAGCATCAAAGGAATATTATTCAGAAAATGGTCTTTTAGATTTTATTAAATACTTAAATGAAAGTAAAACTCCATTACATGAAATTCCAATAATCTTTGATGGGGAAAGAACAGTAAGCAATATTCAAATGTATGGTGAAATATGTATTCAATTTACTGATTCAACTACAGAATATATTGCAAGTTATGTAAATAATATTCCTACTACAGAAGCTGGAACTCATGAAACAGGATTTAAGACTGGTATGACTAGAGCTTTTAAAGAGTGGGCAAAGAAACTTGGTCTTGTTAAAGAAAAAGACAAAGAGTTCGAAGGTGATGATTTAAGAGAAGGTATGACAGCAATTGTCAGAATTAAAATAACCAATCCAGTATTTGAAGGGCAGACAAAGACTAAATTAGGAAATAGTGAAGCTTATACAATGATGAATGATTTGGTTTATACTAAATTTTCAGAATGGATTGAGGATAATAAAGAGTTAGCTACATTTGTAATTAACAATGCTCTTGAAGCAGCGAAAAGAAGAGATAAGATTAAAAAGATAAATGATGCAGAAAGAAAGAAAATAGGAAAAGGAACAGCACCACTTGCAGGTAAAGTTGCTGTATGTACTATGAAGGACAAAACTGTAAATGAATTTATTGTGGTGGAAGGAGATTCTGCCGGAGGTTCTGCAAAGCAGGCAAGAGATAGAAGATTTCAAACAATAATGCCTTCAAAGGGTAAGATAATGAATACTGAAAAGCAAAAGCTTGAAAATGTATTGGCATCAGAAGAATTAAAGATATTTAATACAGCTGTAGGAACAGGAACTTTAGATAATTATAAAGAAGAAGATTTAAAGTATGACAAGATAATAATAATGAGTGATGCTGATGTTGATGGATATCATATAAGAACACTTTGGATGACTTATATATATAGATATATGAGACCTCTTATAGCTAATGGTCATTTATATTTAGCTCAGCCACCTTTATATAAGGTATATAGAGAAACAAAAGGAAAGAGTATAGTTAAATATGCGTATAGTGATGATGATTTAGACAAGGTTAAGAAAGAAGTAGGAAAAGGTGCGTTAATTCAAAGATACAAAGGACTTGGAGAAATGAATCCGGATCAGCTTTGGGAAACAACTTTAAATCCTGAAAGTAGAACTCTTTTAAGAGTAAATATTGAAGATGCTGCAAAAGCTGAAAAAATGGTGTCTCTTCTTATGGGAGATGTAGTAGAACCAAGAAAAAACTATATGTATAAATACGGAGAATTTTAATCAGTTAACAGTTAGGATGGTGAAATCTCAACCATAACAGTTAACTGAACAGAAAGGGCGATATTATGGCGAAGAAAAAAGAAAATACTATTCCGAAAGATAATAATATCATTGGTATTCCTCTTGAAGAGGCAATGCCTGAAAATTACTTACCATATGCAATTGAAGTTGCTAAGGAAAGAGCGCTTCCGGATGTAAGAGATGGACTTAAGCCTGTACATAGAAGAATTTTATATGGAGCACATATGCTTAAGGCTTTTCCAGACAGACCTTATTATAAGTCTGCAAGAATAGTTGGGGATATTTTAGGTAAGTATCACCCACATGGAGATTCATCTGTATATGAGGCTATGGTAATTTTAGCACAGGATTTCTCAACAAGATTGCCTTTAATTGAAGGTCATGGAAACTGGGGGTCTATAGATGGTGACAGTGCAGCTGCTATGAGGTATACAGAAGCGAGACTTGCACCTATTGCAATGGAAATGTTAAGAGATATAGATAAAGATACTGTTGATATGGTTCCAAACTATTCAGACAGTGAAATGGAACCAAAGGTTTTACCAAGTAGATATCCCAATCTTCTTGTAAATGGTGCATTTGGAATAGCTGTAGGACTTGCTACTAATATTCCTCCTCATAATTTAGGAGAAGTAACAGATGGCGTTTTAGCTTATATTGATAATAATGAAATAACAACAAAAGAGCTTATGGAACATGTAAAAGGTCCAGACCTACCAACGGGTGGTATATTAATTGGTGAAAAATCATTATTATCTGCTTATGAAACAGGAGAAGGAAAGGTTCCATATAGAGCAAAAACAAATATAGAAAAATTAGAAAATGGAAGAGTTGGAATAGTAATTACTGAGTTCCCGTACAGAAGAAACAAATCTAAGATACTTCAGACAATATCTGAAATGACTGGTGATAAAAGACATGCAAAGGTTCTTGAGGGAATTACTGATATAAGAGATGAATCTGATAGAAATGGAATAAGAGCAGTAATTGAATTTAAAAAATCAGTTGATGAAGAGAATGCGGAAAAAATATTAAAATACCTGTTCAAAAAAACAGATTTACAATGTAACATAAGTTTCAATATGGTAGCACTATCTAATGGAAAACCAGAAACTATGGGATTAAAGACAATAATTAAGCATTATGTTGAACATCAAAAAGAAATAGTTACAAGAAGAACGAAAAAAGAATTAGATACTGCAACAAAGAGATTCCATATAGTTGAAGGATTTATAAAAGCTATAGACGTTTTAGATGAAGTTATCGCAACAATAAGATCTTCTAATTCTAAAAAGAATGCTAGTGAAAATTTAATAGATAAATTTGGATTTACTGAATTACAAGCACAGGCTATATTAGAACTTATGTTATATAGACTTACAGGTCTTGAAATAAAAGTGTTCCAAAAAGAATATGCAGAACTTGAAAAACTTATAAAAAAGCTTGAAAAAATACTAGCAAGTGAGAAAGAACTTTTAAAAGTAATAAAGACTGAATTAAAAGAAGTGTGTGACAAATATGCTGATGTTAGAAGAACAACAATAATTTCTGATGATACTAAGAGTAAAATAGATGTTGAAGAATTAATTGTAGTTGAAGAAGTTATGATTACAGTTTCAAATGATGGTTTCATAAAGAGAATTCCATTGAAAAATTATAATAGATCAAATTCTGATCCAGATGATATTGAATATAGAGAAGGAGATTATTTAAAATACTTAATAAGCTCCAATACTAAAGATAATCTTCTTATTTTCACAAATGCAGGATATATGTATCAGACTAAGGGGATAAATATACCTGAATTAAGATGGAAAGAAAAAGGAGAAAGACTTGATAGCGTAATTAAATCATTAAATCTTGATGATGAAAAGATAGTAGGAATTATTTCGTTAGATAACTTTACTCCTGGAAAAGGATTTAGATTTATAACAAGTGGCGGAGGAATTAAAATCAGTGGTTTAGATAAATTCCAAACTTCATACACTAAACTTCAAGCTTTAAAACTTAGAGATACGGATGAACTTATAAATGTTTCATTAATAGATCTTGAAGATGAAAGTAAGTTCTTAAAGTTTACAACTAGAAATGAGCTTGAATTTACATTAGAAATACCAGAAGTAGAAGATGCAACAAGAAATATACTTCCGACTCAATTATTTAACCTTCCTGAAGATGATATTGTTGTAGATGTTAACGATAGTGAAGAACTAGAATATTTTGAGCTTAATTTAGGGATTAGTGAAAAGGGTAAATTAAAAGCATATAGTAAAATAAAGCCAGATTATTTAAAAGTTAAAACTAAGTCAACAGAACAATTACTTATATTCACCAATACAGGATTTATTTATAAAGTACCTGTATTTATGATGAAAAATATTTTTACAAAAGACATGTCTATAGATCAATTTATAGGTAAGATTGGTAGAAATGAAAAAATTATAAGAATAGCTTCAGTTGCTTCTTATGATGAAGATAGATGTATTTATACATTTACCAAAACAGGAATGGTTAAGAAAACCCTTCTTAAGGAGTATGAAGGTGAATTCTTTAAACAACCTTGTCATAAATTCAAATATGAGTTTGATGAACTTGTATCTGTAGATATAGATAAAATTTCATTAGGATATTTAATAATGGTGACTAAAAAAGGAATGGCAATAAGATTCCCAGTTGAAAATGTTAATTCTATGGGAAAAATTGCATCTGGAGTTACAGGAATAAGTCTTAAGGATGATGATGAAGTTATTTATGGTAAGTATTACAGTAATTATATAAGTAATGGACAGAATAGCATTTCTTTGAATGAAGATAATACTGAACTTATTTTAACATCAAAAAATAAAACAAAAACAGAAGTTCGAATAAGAGATATAAAGCTTCAGAATAGAGCAGGTAGAGGAACTAGTGTGATGATGCTTGTTTTAGATGATGAAATAAAAGAAATAACGTTATATTAAATTTTTTATGATTATTTAAAAATTCATTCATTAATATTTGTTGTGATATTTGGAAATTATTTATTGTTTAAAGATAAAACAATTTGTATAGAAGTTAAAAATTAATTGATGTATAATTAGTATAATAGTAGAAAGATAGGATGAGGATGTTCTAATTTAAGAACATCCTCATTGTTCAGATTAAGGAGGTTTGGTTATGAAAAAGGTTTGTGTACTATTAGCAGAAGGATTTGAAGAGGTTGAGGCATTGACAGTTTCCGATATTATGAGAAGAGCAAAGGTAGAGTGTGATCTTGTTTCTATTAAAGATAAAAAGGTTACTTCAAGTCATGGCGTTTCTATAGAAGCTGATAAAATATTTGATGAAAGTATGGAATATGATTTGATTGTTCTTCCAGGAGGAATACCAGGAGCAACTAACTTAAGGGATGATGAAAGAGTTATAAATATTCTTAAGAAACAAAATAGAGAAGGAAAGTTAATAGGCGCAATTTGTGCAGCACCAATAGTCCTTGGAAAAGCTGGTTTGACTGAAGGAAGAAAGATAACTTCTTATCCAGGATATGAAGATGAACTTCCAAACTGTGATTATTTAGAAGATGCAGTTGTTGTAGATGGAAATATCATAACAAGCAGAGGTCCTGCAACTGCAATGGTATTTTCATATAAATTATTAGAAGTTTTAGGATATTCTCATGAAGTTGATGGAATTGCTTCAGGAATGTTATATAAAATGTTCATAGAAAAATAAAGTGAAAAAATGTGACCTCCAGAGTAATATGCTTTGGAGGTATTGTTATGAAAGGGAAAGTTAATGGCAGAAAGATGGTTTATTAAGAATAAAAAAATGGATTATAAATATATGGCACATAAGTATGGAATTACAGAACTTATGAGCAAACTTATAATAAATAGAGATATAACAGATGATTTTTTGATAAGAAGCTATATAAAACCAGAATTTAATATGCTTCATGAACCTAGAGATATGAAGGATATGAATAAAGCTGTAGAAATTATTATTAATAAGATAAAAAATAAAAATAAAATAAGAATCATTGGTGATTATGACGTAGATGGTGTAATAAGTGTATATATTTTATATTGTGCACTTAAAAGATGTGGTGCAGATGTGGATTATGAAATTCCAGATAGAATAAAAGATGGTTATGGAGTTAATGTAGGAATAATAGAAAAGGCTAAAGATGAAGGAATTGACACAATAATTACTTGTGATAATGGTATATCAGCTATTGATCCTATTAAAACAGCTAAAGAATTAGGTATGACTGTTATAGTTACAGACCATCACGATATACCATTTGTGGAAAATGAACTTGGAGAAAGAACATTTATAAGGTCGGAAGCTGATGCAATATTAAATCCTAAACAGGAAGAATGTAAATATAAGTTTAAGTCTTTATGTGGAGCAGGTGTTGCGTTTAAATTAATTCAGGTTTTATATGAAGAATTTAAAATTAGTGAAGAAGAGGCTTTTGATTTCATAGAGTTTCTTGCAATAGCAACAGTATGTGATGTTGTTGATCTTGTAGATGAAAATAGGGTATTTGTAAAGAAAGGTCTCGAAAAAATAAATAAAACAACGAATTTAGGGCTTCAGGAACTTTTAGTTGAATGTGAGATTCAAGATAAGAAAATAGGGGTGTATCATCTTGGGTTTATAATAGGACCATGTATTAATGCATCTGGAAGACTTGATAATGCCAAAAAAGGTGTGAGACTTCTTTTATGTGAAGATGAAAAAGAGGCTGTTACTTTAGCAAAAGATTTAGTTAAGCTTAATGAAGAAAGAAAATCAATGACTATGAATGGTGTTGAAGATGCCATAGAAATAGTTGAAAACTCAGATATGAAAAATAATAAAGTATTTGTGATATATCTTCCTCATATACATGAAAGCCTTGCTGGAATAATTGCAGGTAGAATAAGAGAAAAATATAATGTTCCAACTTTGATTCTTACTAAAAGTGAAAATGGAGCAAAGGGATCTGGAAGATCAATAGAAGAGTATAATATGTTTGAAGAACTTGTTAAATGTAAAGACTTATTAGATAAGTTTGGAGGACATCCGATGGCAGCTGGCTTTTCACTTAAAGAAGAAAATATAGATGAGTTTAGAAAAAGACTTAATGAGAAAACTACATTAAATGAAGAGGATTTATTAAGAAAAGTTACAATAGATACAGTATTGCCACTAGATAAAATAACATATGATCTTGTTAATGAATTAGAACGCTTAGAACCATTTGGAAAAGCAAATTCAAAACCATTATTTGCGGAGAAAGATATAAATGTAATTAAAGCTATGATATTAGGCAAGAATAGAAATGTACTTAAAATGAAATTAAAAACTAAAGCGGGAAAATCAATAGATGGAGTTTATTTTGGTGATATAGAAACTTTTGAAGAAGTTATAAGGGATAAATATGGTAATGATCAACTTATAAAACTTTATGATGGAAGTTATAATGATGTAAAACTAGACATGGTCTTTTATCCGGATATAAATGAATATAATGGAAATGTATCACTTCAAGTTATTGTACAAAATTATAGATAAAAATACTTAAACCAACAACAATTTAGTATTTATTGAATTATTAGAAAAATTAAATAATTGATGATAATTATTATAGCTAGTTGTATTACTAGAGAAAAATTATTATTCAGTATATTAATATGTAAATCTTGAGATTATTACATTATATCTACAGAAGATATTTTTGAGAAAGTAATAACGAGGAGATAAATTCTTAATAGTATTTTTTCAAATATAGAAAAATATTTAATTAGATTGTATATTGGAATTGATAACAATAGATAAACAATAAAATGATACTAGAATTTTGGATATATATGTAAATTGAATAGCTACAATACATATGTTTAGTGTAATTAGTTAAGAAAAGTGATGTTGTAGATTAGAAATTGTGATATATAATTAATTAGAAGTGGATAATTAAAGAAAGGATGATTACTTTTGTATAAGTACAAAATAATAATGACTGGTGGAGGAACAGCAGGACATGTAACCCCCAATCTTGCATTAGTGCCTAAATTGAAAGAAAATGATTTTGAAATAAAATATATAGGAAGCAATGATGGTATAGAAAAGGAGATTATAACTAAAAATAATATACCGTTTTATGGAATATCATCAGGAAAACTTAGAAGATATTTTTCTATGCAGAATTTTACAGATCCTTTTAAGGTTCTAAAAGGTGTTGGTCAATCTCTGCATATACTTTCAAAAGAAAAACCAGATGTTATTTTTTCAAAAGGAGGATTTGTTGCAGTACCGGTTGTGATTGCAGCTTCAATTAAGAGAATACCTGTTGTTGCTCATGAATCTGATATGACTCCAGGTCTGGCAAATAAACTTAGTGCACCTTTTTGTGATAAGTTATGTGTTACGTTTAGGGAAAGTCTTAAATATATAAAAGAGGACAAAGGAATATTAACAGGAAGTCCAATAAGAGAAGAGATACTTAAAGGAAATAAAAATGAAGGTTTGAAAATTTGTAATTTTGAAGGTGAAAAAGAAGTTTTATTCATAATGGGAGGGAGTTTAGGTTCTCAACTCATAAATAATGAAATAAGAAAGAATTTGAAAAAACTTCTTGAGGACTTTGATATTATTCATATATGTGGAAAAGGAAATATTGATGAAAGTTTGGTAAAAGAAAAAGGATATAAGCAGTTTGAATATGTAAGTGAGGAACTTCCGCATCTTATGAAGTGTGCAAATTATATCATTTCAAGAGCAGGAGCAAATTCTATATTTGAATTTTTAGCTCTTAAAAAACCTACATTACTAATTCCTCTTTCCAAAAAAGCAAGTAGAGGTGATCAAATTTTAAATTCAAGATCTTTTGAGAAGGAAGGTTACTCACTTGTTATTGAAGAAGAAGAATTAAAGGGAGATGCTTTATATAATAAAATATTAGAACTTAAACATAAAAAAGATGAATTGGTAAATAATATGAATAAGGGGCAATCTACTAATGGGGTGGATTCTATAGTAAAAATATTACTTAACAGTATAAAAAAATAAAAAATATAAATTATAGATTTATTTCTTAAAATAACCCAAATTATGCAATCAAATCTTGCAAAAAAAAATATGTGATATATAATAAAAGAGTAAGTTCGTTTTAGGAGATGAAAAAAAGTTAATTATTTAACAAGAAGATGAGGTGCTATTAAATGAAAAAAGTGTCAATCATTTACTGGAGCTTAGGAGGCAATATAGAAGTCCTTGCAAACGTGATTGCAGATAGTGCAAAAGAACATGGAGCAGAGGTTGTTTTAAAGCATGTTGCAGATGCTAATGTTGAAGATGTAAGAAATGCAGATGCGGTTGCTTTTGGTAGTCCTGCAAAAGATTCAACTAAAATTGAACAGAGAGAAATGCATCCGTTTATTGAAAATTTATCAGAATTGAAATTTAAAAATAAAGAATGTATTTTATTTGCAACCTATGGATGGATTGAAAATACTTTCATGGATATATGGAAGAAAGAAATGAAATCATATGGGTTTAATATAATAGGGGATTTAGCAGTTAAGGAGTCACCAACAAAAGCACAGATTGAACATGCAAAGGAACTTGGAAAGATGCTTGCGCAATAATAAATGTTTAAATTGAGAAGTGGAGTCTAAATTAAATGTTTAAATTACTAGAGAGGTATTTTGAAGTTCAATATATCTATGTTTTTGATGGATTTAACTGAGTATAAATCTTTATAATTAATATGTTATTAGGTGGTCTTTATAAGACTTACTTATATAAAAATTAAACTTAAATTATAAATTAAGTTTTAAAAATAGAAAGAGGGGTCAACGCGATGAGAAAAATGAAAACTATGGATGGTAATACTGCAGCAGCTCACGTATCTTATGCATTTACTGAAGTTACTGCAATCTATCCTATCACACCATCATCACCAATGGCAGAACATGTTGATGAATGGGTAGCACAAGGTAGAAAGAACATATTTGGACAACCAGTAAAGGTTATGGAAATGCAATCAGAAGCAGGTGCTGCTGGTGCTGTTCACGGATCTTTACAAGCTGGAGCATTAACAACTACTTATACTGCTTCACAAGGTTTATTATTAATGATACCAAACATGTACAAAATTTCTGGTGAAATGTTACCAGGTGTATTCCACGTATCAGCTAGAGCATTAGCTACATCATCATTAAATATCTTTGGAGATCACCAAGACGTTATGGCAGCAAGACAAACTGGTTTTGCTATGCTTGCTGAAGGTTCTGTACAAGAAGTTATGGATTTATCAGCAGTTGCGCATCTTTCAGCAATTAAAGCTAAAATTCCATTCTTAAACTTCTTTGATGGTTTCAGAACTTCTCACGAAATTCAAAAAATTGAAGTACTTGAATATGATGAATTAGCTAAGTTAGTAGACTGGGATGCAATTAAATCTTTCAAAGCAAATGCATTAAACCCAGATCATCCTGTAACAAGAGGAACTGCTCAAAATGCAGATATATACTTCCAAGAAAGAGAATCAGTTAATAAATTCTACGATCAACTTCCAGAAGTTGTTGAAGGATACATGAATGAAATTAACAAATTAACTGGTAGAGAATACCACTGTTTCGATTACTATGGTGCAGAAGATGCAGATAGAGTAATCGTAGCTATGGGTTCTGTAACAGATGTTTGTGAAGAAACTATAGATTATTTAAATGCTAATGGACAAAAAGTTGGTGTTGTAAAAGTAAGATTATACAGACCATTCTCAAATGAAAGATTATTAGCAGCTATTCCAAAAACAGCTAAGAAAATTGCTGTATTAGATAAAACTAAAGAACCAGGATGTGCTGGTGAACCATTATTCTTAGACGTAAGAAATGCATTCTACGGACAAGCTGACGCTCCAGTAGTTGTTGGTGGTAGATTCGGTTTAGGTTCTAAGGATCCAAATCCAAGTCATATTGCTGCAGTTTATGAAAACTTAGCAAAAGATGAACCAAAGAACGGATTCACTATAGGTATAGTTGATGACGTTACAAACACTTCTTTAGAAGTACATGAAGATATCGATGCTACTCCAGAAGGAACTACAGCTTGTAAGTTCTGGGGATTAGGATCAGACGGTACTGTTGGTGCTAACAAGAGTGCTATTAAGATTATCGGAGATCATACAGACATGTTTGCTCAAGGATACTTCTTCTATGATTCTAAAAAATCAGGTGGTATCACTGTATCTCATTTAAGATTTGGTAAGAAAGAAATTAAATCTCCTTACTTAATCAATAAGGCAGATTTCGTATCTTGCTCAAATCAATCATATGTTCATAAATACAATGTATTAGATGGATTAAAACCAGGTTCAACTTTCTTATTAAATACTATCTGGACTGCAGAAGATTTAGAAAGAGAATTACCTGCTTCATATAAGAGATTCATAGCTAACAACAACATTAAGTTCTATACTTTAAATGCTGTAGCTATTGCTCAAGAAATTGGTCTTGGTGGAAGAATTAACATGATCATGCAATCTGCATTCTTCAAGTTAGCTAATATAATTCCATTAGAAGATGCTATTAAATACTTAAAGGATGCTGTTGTAACTTCTTACGGTAAGAAGGGTGAAAAAGTAGTTAACATGAACAACGCAGCAATCGATAAGGGTGTTGAATCAGTTGTAGAAGTACAAATTCCAGAAGCTTGGAAAACTGTACAAGATGAAGAAGCAGCTCCAATCAAGGGTGCTACTAAATTCGTTAAAGATATAGTTATTCCAATGAACAGATTAGAAGGAGATAACCTTCCTGTATCTGCATTTGTAGGAATGGAAGATGGTACATTCGAAGCTGGTACTGCTGCTTTCGAAAAGAGAGGAATTGCAGTTAATGTTCCTGAATGGGATTCAGCTAAATGTATTCAATGTAACCAATGTGCTTTAGTATGTCCACATGCAGCTATAAGACCAATCTTAGTTAATGAAGATGAAAAAGCTAAGGCTCCAGCTTCAGCTAAGATAGTTGATGCTAAGGCATTAAAGAGCGAAGAAAAGTTATATTATTCTATGGCTGTAACACCACTTGACTGTTCAGGTTGTGGAAACTGTGCTCAAATTTGTCCAGCACCAGGAAAAGCTTTAGTTATGAAACCACAAGCTTCTCAAGAAGACCAAAATGAAGCATGGGATTACTTAGTTAACGATGTAACTGCTAAGAAGAACCCAATGAACAAGAATACAGTTAAAGGTAGCCAATTTGAACAACCATTACTTGAGTTCTCTGGAGCTTGTGCAGGTTGTGGAGAAACTCCATATGCTAAGCTTATAACTCAATTATTTGGTGATAGAATGATGGTTGCTAATGCAACAGGATGTTCATCAATTTGGGGTGGATCAGCTCCTTCAACTCCATACACTAAGAATAAGAATGGACATGGTCCAGCTTGGGCTAACTCATTATTCGAAGATAATGCTGAATATGGATTAGGTATGTTCTTAGGAGTTAAAGCTCAAAGAGAAGAAATTGCTGAATTAGCAAAAGCTGCTATTGAAGCAAATGATCCAGCTAAGGCTGAATTACAAGTTTGGTTAGATAACATTGACGAAGGTGCTAACACTAGAGAAATCGCATCTAACTTAGTTACTGCTCTTGAAAAATCAGGAACAGATGCTGCTAAAGCTATCTTAGAAAAGAAAGAATACTTCGTTAAGAGATCTCAATGGATCTTCGGAGGAGACGGTTGGGCTTACGATATCGGATACGGCGGTGTTGACCACGTTCTTGCTTCAGGCGAAGATGTAAATATATTTGTATTTGATACAGAAGTTTACTCAAATACAGGTGGACAATCTTCTAAATCTACACCAACAGCTGCAATCGCTAAGTTTGCTGCATCTGGTAAGAAGACTAAGAAGAAAGATCTTGGTATGATGGCTATGACTTATGGTTATGTATATGTAGCACAAGTTAATATGGGTGCTGATAAGAACCAAGTTCTTAAAGCAATTGCAGAAGCAGAAGCTTATAAAGGACCATCATTAATAATTGGATACGCTCCATGTATCAACCACGGTATCAGAATTGGTATGGGTAACAGCCCAGAAGAAGCTAAGAGAGCAACTGCTTGTGGATACTGGCAAATGTACAGATACAACCCAACAATGGTTGGAACTGACAAGAACCCATTTGTTCTTGATTCTAAAGAACCAACAGCTGACTTTAAGGAATTCTTAATGGGAGAAGTTAGATACGCTTCACTTGCTAAAGCATTCCCAGAAGCTGCAGAAGCATTGTTTGAAAAGACTCATGCAGATGCTATGGCTAGATTAGAAGGATACAAGAAACTTGCTAATCAACAATAATTTTTAAAATTTAATTAACTTAATTTGCGCGTAGTTTAATTAGATAGATCGCCTTGTGGAAGAAATTCTGCAGGGCGGTCTTTTTTAGTTAACAGTTAACAAGTAACAGTTAACAGTTGAAGGAAGAAATCTCCTTAGGAGATTTCTTAGAATATAGAAATAAAGATATTTTGAAGGAATATCAACAATAATTGTTAACTGATAACTGTTAACTGATAACTTTTTTTAACTTTGGGGTTTTAATTTTTGTGATTTAAGGGTAAAATGAATACAAGAACCAAAAGGAGGTTGAATAATGGATAAAGATTTAGAAAAATGCGGATGCGGTTCAGACTGTGGATGCGGAGAAAACAACCATGAATGCGGATGCGGTGGACATGATCACGATCACGATGACTGCGGATGTGGATGCGGAGAACATGAAAGCTTCGTTATTGATTTAGAAGATGAAAACGGAGATGTTATCACATGTCCAATAATAGATGAATTCGAATGCGAAGATAATCAATATTATTTAGCTCAAAATCCAACTGAGGATTCTGTTTACTTATTCAAATTAGTAGGGGAAGAATTAATAGTACCTGAAGAAGATGAATTTGAAAGAGTTTCAGCTTACTACCAAGACGAATTAGTAGGCGAATAAGATAATTTAGGCTTTGAAGGTATCATACTTTCAAGGCTTTTTTAATTGTTCAGCAAATTATAATGCAGTGAAATCTGTTGATAATTTTGCAATGTTAAAAACGTGTATTAGTAAATTAACAGATTTAAATAATAAATGTAGCCTGCAAAATAACCTAAAAACGAGTTTTGGAATATTTGCATGGATAAAAAATATTTTTATGATTTTAACTTTGAATTAACAGCTATGAACTATATTTACATTGGTTAGCAATAATGATATATTTTTAATGTATAGAAATTGCAAAACAGGAAATAAAAATGTTGTGAGATTGATATATTGTACAGAGTACATTTTCAATTGAAGATAAGGTATGGAAAGAAAATAATGAGACGGAATAATCTATTATTTTTTGATAATGCCTAAGTACATAATAATTTGCATATATAAATTGGAGGGAATAAGCAATGAATTTATCAAAGAAGGCGGGAAATATAAGTCCATCAATAACACTATCAATTACAGCAAAGGCTAATGAATTAAAAGCACAAGGTGTAGATGTTGTTAGTTTTGGGGCTGGAGAACCAGATTTTAATACACCACAAAATATAATTAATGCAGCAATTAAGGCTATGCAAGATGGAAAAACTAAGTATACTCCTGCAGGTGGTATTTTAGAATTAAAAAAGACAATTTGTAAAAAGTTCAAGGAAGATAATGGGCTAGATTATACAACTGATCAGATAACAATTTCTACTGGAGCAAAGCAATGTCTTGCTAATGTTTTTATGGCAATTTTAAATCCTGGAGATGAAATTTTAATACCTATTCCATATTGGGTGAGTTATCCTGAATTAGTTAAACTTGCAGATGGGGTTCCGGTTTTTGTTGAAACTTTAAAAGAAAATAATTATAAATATACAATAGAGGATCTTGAAAAGGCTGTTTCAGATAAAACTAAGGCTATATTAATAAACAGTCCTAACAATCCAACTGGAACTATTTATAATAGAGAAGAATTAATTGAAATTGCAGAGTTTGCTAAGAAACATGATTTATTAATTATATCAGATGAAATATATGAAAAATTAATTTATGATGGAGAAAAGCATATAAGTATTGCATCCTTAAGTCAAGATGCATTTGAAAGAACAGTTGTAATTAATGGTGTGTCTAAGACATATGCAATGACAGGGTGGAGACTTGGATATATGGCTGCATCTAAGGAGATTACAAAGTTAATGACAAGTATTCAAAGTCATATGACATCAAATGTGAATACCATAGCTCAATATGCTGCCATAGAAGCTTTAAATGGACCGATAGAAGATTTAAATACTATGGTTAAAGAATTTGAAAGAAGAAGAAACTTTATGGTAGATAGATTGAGTAAAATAGATGGTGTTTCAATTATAAAACCAAGTGGTGCATTTTATATTATGGTTAATATTTCATCATATTTTAACACTACATTTAAAGGGGAAGAAATAAAAAATTCTTTAGATTTTTCTAGAGTACTTCTAGATGAAGAAAAGGTAGCTGTTATACCAGGGGCAGGATTTGGCCTTGATGAATATATAAGATTATCATATGCCACATCTATGGATATAATAGAAACAGGTATAGATAGAATAGCAATGTTTATCAATAAAATAAAATAATGAAAATAGGGGGCTTGCATATTTATTATATGTAAGTCCTATTATATGTAACAATTGATGTTTTATAATTTAAAGTTAATTATAAAATTTTAATCCAGAGAATTAAACTAGTAAAATAAAAGATTTATAGTTTTACATTTGAATCTAAATTATAGATAAAGGTGGAATAATGTGTTGAAGAAATTAGCTATATTTGATATAGATTATACAATTACTAGAAAAGAAACCCTGATGGAGCTATTTAAGTATACTATTAAGAATGATAAAAAAAACTTAAAATTCTTACCTAGGGCAGCTTATTGTGGCTTGATGTATCTTATGAAGTTTTATGATGAAAAAAAAGTAAAAGAAACATTTCTCAAATTTATAGATAAGATAGAAGAAAAAGATTTAGCGTTACTTGTTAAGAATTTTTATAATGATAGACTGCAGAATATACTTTATAAAGATGCACTTAATATGATGAAAGACTTGAAAAGTAAAGGATACGATATTTATCTTATATCGGCATCTCCTGAATTTTATGTTAATGAATTTTATGCCATTAAAGAAGTGGATAAAATTTTTGGCACAAAATTTAAGTTTGAAAATGGAGCTTTTTTAAGACAAATGGATGGAGAAAACTGTAAGGGAGAGGAAAAGGTAAAAAGATTAAAATCATATCTTGATGAAAATAATATAGAAGTGGATTTTAAAGAATCATATATGTTTTCTGATTCATTGTCAGATAAACCTTTGTTAGATATGGTAGGAAAACCATATTTAATAAATTATAAAAATGGTCATAAAAATATAGAAATATTAAAATGGAATTAGGCATATAAAAGAAAATAACAAGTTTAAATATGCTGAGAATATTTTTGGGCAAACAAGAAAAGAAAGTAGATTATTCTCATATCTTGCTATTAGGCATAGCTACTGATATGTTATGTTAGATAATAGGAGTTAGGAGAATATAAGTGTTATTTTTTATAATGTCTTAGAAAGGGATGTAATAATATTATGGAAGAAAGAGTTATTTATGAGGTTTTGAGAATTATTGATGGTAAGCCAATATTTTTAGAAGAGCATGTTAAAAGAATGGAAAATTCTTTTATGATTGTAGGTAAAGAATTTCCGTTAAAATATGAAGATATTTATAGGAGTATAGATAGTACCGTTAAAAGTGAAAATAAAATGATAGGTAATATAAAGATAACTTACTGTTTGAATTCAGGAGAGTTAAAAGTATTTTTTATTCCCCATTCATATCCTACTGATGAAATGTATAGAAAAGGAGTAAAAACTATTTTGTATTTTGGAGAAAGAAATAATCCTAATGCTAAAATTATAAATGATGATTTTAGAAGTAAGGTTACTGCAGAAATAAATAAAAATAATGCCTATGAAGCTATACTTGTAGAGAGAAATGGATTTATTACAGAGGGAAGTAAGTCTAATATATTTATGATAAAAGGAGATGAATTGATTACTTCGCCTATTAAAGCTGTTCTACCTGGAGTCACTAGAGGAAAAATAATAGAAATTGCACATAGTGTTGGTATAAAAGTTATAGAAGAAGAATTTAGCTATAAAAATATTGATAAATTAGATGGGATGTTTATATCAGGAACTTCACCAGAGATTCTTCCAATAAATGCTGTTGGTGAAATAACATTAAATCCAGAAAATAATATTATTAAAATATTATCAGAAGAATACCATAAAGAAATTAAAAAATATCTATAAAATACTATCATAAGGTACCATAAAAATGTAAAAACTCATATAAAATTGTATCACCCTGTGGTATACTAAAAGTAATAAGTATTTTTATGGGGGATTAGTTATGAATTTGATATTTTCCGCAGGCAGTATTGATGAATGCTTGGAAAAAGCATCAGATACACTAAAGATAAATAAAAATGATTTAAAATATAAGATTATTAAAGAAGAAAGAAAATTCTTTAGAAAAAAAATAACGATAGAAATTGAAAACAAGGATTTAGAAGATAATAATAAAGAAGATAGTTTAAGACAAGACACTACAAATAGATTTGGTGCACAAGTTAAAGATGGGAAGATAATAGTAACTCCATTTGATAATGATGAAAGTATTACAATTAAAGGCTGTGAAGGAGTGCGCTTAATTTTAAATGGTGAAGAAACAAATATTATTGAGGATGCTAAAATTACTGACAATATTGAATATGTAATTGAAGAAAGCCAACAAGCAGAAAGAACTATGGAAATTTCGGTTTCTAAAAATAAAATGGAAGCATACCTTTCGATTAAATCGGTACCACAAAAAATATATAAATTGGAAGATTGTGAACCAAGAAAAAATTTAGTTCTAAAAAGAGTTTTAGTTGAAAAGAAATATGCACCACAATATACACCGGAAGATATAAGGAATGCTTTGAAAGAAAAAAATGTAGTATTTGGTGTGCTTGATGATGTTCTGAAAAGAATCTGTGATAGTGAAGAGGTTATTTGTGAAGTGGTAGCTAAAGGTGTACAAGCTATTGACCCTACGCCAGAAAGTATGGATATATTATTTAAAGATTATGATCAACTTAAAGAAAATATTGATACCGAGGTTAAAGTTGATTATAGAAATAGATTTATGCTTGCTAGTGTTAAAACTGGTGAGGAAATAGCAAGAATAATACCTTCTAAACCAGGAAAAGATGGCAAAGATGTATATGGAAACGATGTTAAGCATAAAGAAGCTTCACGTATAAAATTTAAAATTGGTGAAGGTTGTAAGTGTGAAGATAATAAAATACTAGCAACAATAGAAGGGAAACCTTCATTTAGAGATAATATATTTAAGGTTCATCAGGTATATGAAGTAGAAGATGTTGATTTGAGTACAGGAAATATAAATTTTGTATCAGATGTACGAATTTCTAAAACTGTATATGAAGGTATGGAGGTAGTTTCGGGAAATACAATTTTTGTTGGAAAGAATGTAGAATCTGCTAAAATTACAGCAGCAAGCAATATTAAAATACAAGGCAATATAATTAATTCAACAGTAGTTGCTGGAGATTACAGCTTTAAGAAAAAGAAATACCTATTAAATTTAAATAATGCAAGGAATATGATACGTGAATTACACTCTGCTATAATACAGATAAATAGTAATAGTATACTTGAAGGTCGAAAAGTTGGTGAACTTATAAAATTATTAATTGAAAATAAGTATAAAGACTTAATTTCATTGTGCGAAGATATAATAGGATATTGTTCGATTCAAGGGGTGTATGATTCACCACTAACATCTTTTATAAATAATAAGATAAAAGGATTTGGCCCATTAAATATAATGTGTGAAGATGAGTTACTTGATTTTATTGATATATTAAGTGAAGAATGTGACGAATTAGAATCATTTGAAGCAAATGATGCTGATATAGATACAGAATATGTACAAGCATCAAAATTAGAAGCACTAGGAAGCGTATTTATTCATGGGAAGGGACAATATAACTCAGAAATTACAGCATTAAAGAATATTGAGTTTCTACAGGAGAAATCAGTCTGTAGAGGGGGCGTAATTTCAGCAGGAAAAGAAATAAAATTAAAGACAGTTGGAAGTGAAGCAGGAGTAAATACAATACTTAAAGTACCTAAAGATGGTGTTATTACAGCTGATATAGTATATAGTAATACAATTTTTTGTATTGGTGAGAAGCAAATTATGCTGGATGTTTCGTCTAAAAATGTTAAAGCATATATGGATAAAATGGGAGACATAGAAATTGATAAGTTACTTTTATAGGAGGATATAGTAGATGGCATTAGATAATAGTAAGATAATCATTTTTGAACTAAATGGAGAGCGCTATGCAGCAGATATAAAGGAAGTTGAGAGGATACTTGGATATGAAGAACCTACAGTTCTTCCGGAAGCGCCTCATTTTGTTAAAGGGGTTATAAATCATGAAGAGAAAATTCTTCCGATTATAAGCTTATCTAACAAGTTTAATATTGGTGAAGGAACTAATTATGAATCTAAAAAAATAATAGTAGTCAAAAGAAAAGAAAAGAAATTTGGTATAATTGTAGATAATGTTTATGAAGTGAGAGATATTGATGGAGGATGCGTAGAAAATGCTCCTGAAATAACTAATACATCAGAACGAAGATATATAAGTGGACTTATTAAGCTTAAAAATAATATAGTAATACTTCTCGATTTAGAAAAGATATTATCTATAGAGGATGAAGATAGTATCTTTTAGGGGGTAAAGATGGGGAATAATGAGATTAAAGTTGGCATAGCTGATTTAAACTTAGTGCTTGATCCAGGAACAATAATGACTATAGGCCTTGGATCATGTATAGGAATTGCTTTATATGATAGATCTTTAAAAGTAGCAGGTTTATCTCATATAATGTTGCCAGATAGCACACAGTTTAAAAATGCAAGCAATCCTATGAAATTTGCGGATTCAGCGATTCCTATACTTATTGATAAAATGTATAAACAAGGATGTAAAAAACAAAATATTATCGCAAAGATTGCAGGTGGTGCATCCATGTTTAATTTTAGTGATAAAAGTATAATAAGTGATATAGGTAAGAGAAATAGTGAAGCTGTTAAAAAAGTGCTTAAAGATTTATCCATACCTATAATAGCTGAAGATACAGGAGGAGACAAAGGAAGAACTATGATATTGGAAGCAAGTACTGGAAAAGTAACGCTTAAAATTGTTGGTAAAGGTATGATTGAACTTTAGTGAGGTGATAGGATGGAAAAAGTTAGAGTTATAGTAGTTGATGATTCCGCTTTTATGAGAAAGGCTATATCAGATATGATAGAGTCTTGTGCGGATTTTGAAGTAATTGCAAAATTTAGAGATGGACGAGAACTGGTTGAAAAAGTTGATAAGTTTAATCCAGACCTAATCACTTTAGATGTACATATGAGGGATTTAGATGGACTTGCAACTTTAAAAGAATTGAAGAGAATGGGCAAGAATTATCCTATAATTATGCTTAGTAGTGCTACAACAGAAGGTTCAGAGCTTACATTAGAATGTTTAGACAATGGAGCAATTACATTTATTACGAAGCCGTCTGGAAGTATTTCATTAGATATCGATAAGGTTAAAGAACGATTAATAGATGAAATAAAAGGTATAACAAGCAATATAAGGGTTAATAAGTCGTCCAATATACATATGAGGCAAATTGCCTCTAATAAAGAATCAGAAATTGAAAATAAGATAAATGATAGACGTGTTAATACTCATTTTTCTCAAAGGAAAGAGATTGACAATAGTGAAAAACCATCACCAATGATTAATAATAAGGTTATTCCTAAAAATAAAAAAATTGATGCAGTTGTTATTGGTGCATCAACAGGAGGACCTAAGGCACTTCAACAAGTACTTACAAAGCTTCCGGCAAACTTAAATGTTCCGGTATTTGTTGTTCAACATATGCCAGAAGGTTTTACAAAAGTGTTTGCAGAAAGGCTTAACAAAGTTTGTAATCTAAATGTGACAGAAGCTGAAGATGGTATGAGTATAAATAGAAATACAATTTATATAGCAAAAGGTGGAAGCCATATGATAATTGATTCGTCAATTAGAGTGTCATTAAATAAAGAACCATCAATATGGGGAGTAAGACCAGCTGTAGATAAACTTTTTGAATCTGCATCTAAAGTATATGGTGGTAATTTGTTATCAGTAGTATTAACTGGTATGGGCAAGGATGGAGCCGAAGGAAGCAAGAGAATAAAAGATTGTGGAGGGATAACAATCTCAGAAGATAAATCTACATGCACAATTTATGGAATGCCAAAGGCAGCATATGAAACAGGTAAAATTGATTTAGTTCTTCCTCTTGATCAGATATGTAATAAAATAGCCGAAATAGTAAAAGGGATATAGGAGAAAAATATGGATTTTAATGAATTTCATAGATGGGTACACAGAGAGCTGGGAATTAATTTATGTGCTTATAAGCCTGAACAGCTTAATAGAAGAATAAATAGTTTAATGACAAGAGTGGGAATCAAATCATTAGACGAATATACAAAAGTTATAAAAACAGATTCTGAGCAAAGGCAAAAGTTTCTTGATTTTATAACTATAAATGTAACAGAATTTTTTAGAAATCCTGAATTATATTCAGAACTAGAAAATAAAGTTAAGTCTGAATTACTAACTAAAGGTCAAAATCTTAAAGTATGGAGTGCTGCATGTTCAATTGGGTGTGAACCATATACACTAGCAATAATATTGGATAGAATATCTCCTACTGGAAGACATAATATTATAGCAACTGATATAGATAATACTATATTAACAAAAGCTAAAATTGGGGAATATACAAAAAATGAAATGAAAGCTGTATCAAATTCAGATTTGAGTAAATATTTTGATATAAGAGACGATAAATATTATGTAAACTCAAAAATTAAAGATAAAGTGACATTTAAAAAGCATGACCTAATCTTAGATAGGTATGATAAAGATTTTGATCTTATTGTATGTAGGAATGTTGTTATTTATTTTAATAATGATGTTAAACAGGAAATTTATAAAAAATTTAGTGAATCATTAAAAAAAGGTGGTCTTTTATTTGTAGGAGCTACAGAGAGTATTTATAACTATAGAGACTATGGATTTGAAAAAGCATCAACCTTTATTTATAAAAAGATATAATTTTATTAAAAAGGTATAAAGGAGGAATAAGTGATGGATACATCTCAATATATGTCAATGTTTTTAGAGGAATCTTTAGACAATTTACAGACCTTAAATGAATCTCTTTTAGAGTTAGAGCAAAATCCAGAAGATGTAGACAAGGTTAATGAAATATTCAGAGTTGCTCATACAATTAAAGGTATGGCAGCTACAATGGGATTTAATGATCTTGCTGAATTAACACATAAAATGGAAGATGTTTTATCAGAATTTAGAGAAGGCGAATTAAAAGTTACTCAAGATGTTGTAACTGTATTATTTGATTGCCTTGATACATTAGAAAAAATGGTAGACCTTGTTCAAGAAGGTTCAGATGAAAAAGTTGATATTGAAAGTATTATGGCTAAATTAGCATATATAAAAGAAAATGGAAATAAAAATCAACAAGAAAACATTCCAGAAGAATCTAACAGTGCTGAAGTAAAGGTATCACACAATGATTCAATAGGATTAGACTTAAATGAATATGATATATCAGTTATAAAGCAAGCCCATGAAAAAGGGTTTAATGCTGTAGAAATTAAAGTGACATTGAGTGAAAATACACTTCTTAAATCTGCAAGAGCATTTTTAATTGTTAAAGATCTTGAAGATCATGGTGAAATCTTAAAATCAGTTCCTTCAACTCAAGATATTGAAAATGAAGAATTTGATTTAGAATTAAAATTTGTATTGATAACAAAAAATACTGTTGATGAAATTCTTTCTATAGTAAATGGAATTTCAGAGGTTGTTAAGGTTGAAGCATCAGCAATTGAAATAGAAGAAACAGAAACAGTAGAAGTAGAAAAGGTAGAAGAAGTTAAGCCTAAAGAAGTTGAAGAAAAGGCTGAAGAATCAAAAAAAATAGAAAACGTAGTAGAAGCACCAAAGAAAGCAGCTACAAAGAAGCCACAACCTAAAAAAGAAGTTAAAAAGGCACATCAATCTGTTAGAGTTGATCTTGAAAGAATAGATAATCTTATGAATATGGTTTCTGAACTTGTTATTTATAGAACAAGACTTGAACAGATAGTAACTACACATAAATCACAGGAATTAAATGAAACGTTAGAACAAGTTGGAAGAACAACTTCAGATTTACAAGATCTTGTAATGAAGATAAGAATGCTTCCATTAGATACAGTATTCAATAGATTCCCAAGAATGATAAGAGATGTATCAGTAGAATTAAATAAAGAAATTAATTTCATAATTGAAGGTGCAGATACTGAACTTGATAGAACAGTAATTGATGAAATTGGAGAACCATTAATACATTTATTGAGAAATGCCGCAGATCATGGTATTGAATCTAAAGAAGAAAGAATAGCTGCTGGTAAATCACCAGTTGGTACAATAAAACTTGTTGCATATCAAGAAGGTACAAAGGCATTAATTAAGGTAATTGATGATGGTTCAGGAATAAATGTTGAAAAGGTAAGAGCAAAAGCAGAACAAAAGGGAATTAATACAGAAGGTTTATCTGAATCTGATATTAAGAATTTAATATTTGCTCAAGGATTTAGTACTAATGAAGTTGTAACAGATCTTTCAGGTAGAGGCGTTGGAATGGATGTTGTTAAAACAAAGATTTCAGCACTTGGAGGTACAGTTGATGTAATAAGTGAAGAAGGTAAAGGATCAACATTTATAATAAAACTTCCTCTTACACTTCAAATAATACAAGCATTACTTGTTAAAGTAGGAGAAGAAACACTTGCTATATCATTAGGCTTTATTGATAGAGTTATAGATTATAAAGAAGAAAATATCAAGAAGAGTAATGGTAAAGAAGTAATTGTTTATAGAGAAGATGTAATTCCACTAGTAAGATTAAATGAAAGTTTAGATATAGAGTCTAGTAAAACCGATAAGAAGTTTGTTATAATAGTTAATGTAGGTGACAAGACTATAGGATTACTGGTAGATGCATTATGTGGACAACAAGAAATTGTAATTAAACCACTAGGAAAGACATTAAAAGGATTAGATCAGTATATTGGAGCGACAATACTAGGTAATGGACTAGTAACACTAATATTAGATATTGGAGCACTATTATAAAGTGAAACTTTTCAGAATTAGTTTTATGCTGCTGAATTTAGTTGAACTTATCCAAAAGTGAGTTGCAGCCGTTATCTGTCATTTAAAGACAAGCATATATTCCAAATTTTATATTTGGAATAATTACTGTCATATAGTGGGGGAGAGTAATGCGGATGCCATCTATTGGATAAAAATACTTTTAAGAGGAGGGGTATTTTATGGACTACTCAAGCTTAAGTATGATACAATTAGATGCGTTAAAAGAAGTATCAAATATAGGTGCGGGAAATGCCGCAACAGCACTTTCAATGTTATTGAGTAAAAAGATAGATATGTCTGTACCATCAGTGAATGTGGTAAGATTAGAAGATGTTGTTGAAGAAACTGGAGAGTCTGAAGTTTCTGGAACAGTCGTAAGGGTTTTAGGAGATATTGCAGGAAATATCCTTTTGGTCTTTAAAGAGGATACTGTAAATAAGATAATCGGGAAGTTAGTTGGAACTAATGAAGGCATAAATAGTGAAATGGGTCAATCTGTTTTGTGTGAAATTGCCAACATAATTTCTGCTTCATATATGAATTCTATTGCACAGTTGACTAACCTTGCAATTGCACCATCAGTTCCGGCGGTAGCATATGATATGTTAGGTGCTATACTTACAACGACTTTTATAGAGTCAAATCAATATGATGAATATATATTAGATATTGAGACTATATTTTTAGATGAAACAGAAGAAAATATAGGCGGACACTTTTACTATATCCCTATGCCGGGATCATTAGAAAAAATATTAAAATCAATAGGAATAAGTTAATTTGGAGGGAAAAAAATGGCTAAAGTTTTAATTGTGGATGATGCAGCATTTATGAGAATGATGATAAAGGATATCTTGGAAAAGAATGATTTTGAAATTGTAGGAGAAGCAAACAATGGTATTGTTGCCGTTGATATGTATAAGAAGGAAAAGCCAGATGTAGTAACAATGGATATAACAATGCCAGATATGGATGGTATTGAAGCTGTTAAACAAATCAAGGCATTTGATCCAAATGCAAAAATTATAATGTGTTCAGCAATGGGACAACAATCAATGGTTATGGATGCTATAAGAGCAGGAGCTAAAGATTTTATAGTAAAACCATTCCAAGCTGAAAGAGTTTTAGAAGCTATTAAGAAAGTTATAGGTTAATATTTATTTAATCAATAGTTAGCAGTTAACAAGTAATAATCATTACATAAGTATAGAAGAGTTAACTGCTGACTTGTTGTGATTAGATTTTTAGTATAAATATAATGGGTAAAGGAGGGTTACAATGATGCAAATAGTAGTATTTAAATTAGGAGATGAACATTTCGCAGTTGAAACAGATAGAGTTCAAAGTATAAATGATATTATGAGCATAACTAAGGTGCCAAAGGCTCCAAGTTATATTAAAGGATTAATAAATTTAAGAGGAAGCATAAAATCATTAGTAGATTTAAATTTATTATTAGATGTAAATCATGGAAATGAACAAAATAGTATAATAATATTAACTGTTGAAGATGAAGAAATTGGAATATCTGTTGATGAAGTTGAAGAAGTATTGGATATAGATGAAAAGAATATACAAAAATTAGATAAGGATAATGATAAAGCTCAACCTTATATTAAAGGTATATTAAACTATGAGGATAAACTTTTAACTATAATAGATATAGATAAACTACTAAACTAATTGAAATGAGGGAGGAATATGGCAGACGTTTTATCACAAAATGAAATAGATGCCTTGTTATCTGCCCTGTCTACAGGTGAGCTTGAGCCAGAAGAAGTTGGTAATGATGAGGAGAAACATAAAGTAAAACTTTATGATTTTAGAAGTCCTCAAAAGTTCTCGAAAGAACATATCAGAACTTTAGAATTAGTTCATGATAATTATGCGAGAATTATTTCTAATTATTTAACTGGTCAAACTAGACAAAATGTTAAAGTAAAAATAGAAACTGTAGAGCAGATAACTTATGAGGAATTTATACATTCTGTACAAAACCCTACTATTATAACAGTTTTCAAAATGCCTCCACTTGCAGGCAATATAATATTTGAAACTAATCCTCAGTTTTCACTTCAAGTAATAGATATATTATTAGGTGGAAATGGAGATAGGAAGGTTGAAGCAAAAGAATTCTCAGATATTGATAAAAATATTATGAGACAGATAACTAGTGGAATGATAAGCAATTTGAAATTAGCATGGGAATCAATTTTAGAGGTTGAACCTGAGGTTGAAGGAATTGAAACAAATCCTGCAATTAATCAGACATTAGCTCCTAATGACCCTGTAGCTTTGATTACATTTTCAGTAGAAATGAATAAGCGTAGTACGTTTATTAACCTGTGCATTCCATATTTGAGTATCGAAAAAATATTGGATAAGTTAGTTGTTCAGTATTCTTTTAAAAATGATGATGAAAGTTTAAAAGCCGAATCAAGAGAAAAAATAGAAGAAGGCATACATAAAGTAGATGTTGATGTTATAGCGGAACTTGGAAAAACAAGTTTAACTGTAGAAGATTTCTTGAAATTAAATGTAGGTGATGTAATTAAGCTTGATACAAGGAGCTCATCCCCAGTAAAAGTGTATGTAGGAAATGAAGAATGTTATTGTGCTAAGCCAGGAATATCAGGAAAAAATATGGGTGTAATGATATTAGATATAACAGATAAGGAAGTGAATGGGTATGAGCAATAATTTTTTATCTCAAGAGGAAATTAATGCATTATTATCAGGTGAATCTACGGATTCAGAAGATAGCAACGTATCTTCAAGTGGTAGTGAAAATATGGAAGATGCAATTACTGAAACAGATAAAGATTTATTAGGAGAAATAGGGAACATTTCAATGGGATCTGCATCTACTGCGTTGTACCAGCTTATAAATCAGCAGGTTAACATAACGACGCCAGTAGTATCTGTAACAACATTGAAAGAAATAAAAGAAGGATTTGAAACACCAAATATAGTGCTTGATATTGAATATATAGCAGGTATAGTTGGTAGAAATATATTAATTATTAAAACATATGATGGTCTTGTGATTTCTAATCTTATGATGGGTGGAGATGGAAAAGTAACAGATGTTCATGAATTATCTGAACTTGAAATAAGTGCAGTTTCAGAAGCTATGAATCAAATGATAGGTTCAGCGGCTACATCTATGGCTACTATGTTTGGAAGAAAAGTTGATATATCGCCTCCTACATCAAAAGTAGTAACAGATGATTTAGTGCCGATATCTGATTCAATACCAGAAGATCAACCTATAGTTAAGGTTTCTTTTAAAATGACAATTGGAGATATTGTTGATAGTAATATAATGCAGATTTTTCCGATAGAAACTGCTAAAAATATTGTTGCAATAATGACTGGTGAAGATTCAGGAGATAAGACTAATGAACAACAGCCTGAAAAGCCAAAAGAAGAACCGATTGTCAATAAAGAAATACATACTCAACCAGAGCCACAAATACAGCAAACTGTATCAGAACAGCAAATGCAGTATGAACAACCACAAATGCAGATGCAACAGCAACAATATGCTCCGCAACAACAGATGCAAGGATATGGTCAGCCACAGATGCAGTCATATATGCAACAACCGCAGATGTATGGTGGAGGTCAAGTTCAACAATATGCTCAGCCTGTGGAAGTTCATCAAGCAGCATTTGAGCCATTAACACCACAAAATAGTGTTCCACCAATAAAAAATATAGATTTAATAATGGATGTACCTCTGGATATATCTGTAGTTCTTGGAAGAACTAAAAAAAGTATTCAAGATATATTAAATCTTGGTGCAGGATCTTTAATAGAACTTGATAAACTTGCTGAAGAACCAGTAGAAATACTTGTTAATGGAAAGCAAATAGCACTTGGAGAAGTTGTTGTTGTTGATGAAAACTTTGGTGTGAGAATAACAAGTATTGTAAGTAATGTTGAAAGACTTAAATCTTTAAAATAGAATAAAGTATAGAAAATGATAGTGATTGTATAATTTTTATGCAGTCACTTTTTATTTAGAAAGTATGTCAGAGGCTATATAGTTTTTTAGAAAAATAATTTTAGAAGAATTTAAGTAATAAATATGAACTATTTTCCCTAGATTAAATAGAATTAATATAATAATAAAAGAATGTATATAATAAAGTTAACTAATGGTCATTAGAAATAAATATGCGACTAATAACTATAAACTAAATTAATTTGTGTACGATAAATATATTAATAGATATAAGAATGGAGTAATGGTTATGAGTATAGATAGAATTAATAGGCAATCTTTCATAAATGCATATAATTCAAATTCAAATAAATGTGTTAAAAGTGTTACTAAATCAAAAGCTTTTGATACAATAGAAATTTCATCTTTAGGTAAAAGTTTAAAAGATTATTCTTCAGATAATAATATTGATAATGCAAAAAAAGTGGCAGAAATTAAAAGTAAGGTTGATAGTGGAACTTATAGTGTTGATGCGAAAATTACGGCTAGAAGTATACTTAAGGCAATGAAGGAGCGTAATTCGTAATAATGGAAAAAGAACTTATTGAATTAATGAGAAATCAGGAAGTAAAGTTAGAAGAGTTATTAATTTTATTAAAAGTACAACAAGATATGATAATGAAGAAAGATACATTTGGTTTAGAAGGACTTGTTGATAAATTAAATGAATGCAGTAAAATTATTGCAAAAGAAGAAGTTGCAAGAAGAAAATTTTTAGGCGAATATAGTTTAGTTGACATTATAAATAAGTGTAATAATGAAGAACTAAAACATGTTTATGAGAAATTAAGGAATACATTAAATGAAATTATATTACAAAAGGAAACTAATTCGTTATTATTAAAACAAGAGTTAATTTTTACTAATAAAATGTTAAATGTAATAAATCCAGATAGGGAGATAAAGACTTACAATTCCTTTGGAGGATTAAGAAAGTAATATAAATAAAATAAGCTTTAGAAAGGTAGAGAAAAATATGGCAGGTTTATTTGACACATTTACAGTGGCAACAAGAGGAATCAATGTACAACAAGGTGCAATTAATACAACAGCACATAATATAGCTAATGCCAATACGGTTGGATATTCAAGACAGAGAGCAGTAATAGAAACTACTAGACCCTTTGGGGGAATGTCTAAATTTGATAGTTGTGGTCCTGGTCAAATTGGGACAGGAGCGCAGATAACATCAATTATGAGAGTTAGAGATTCCTTTATTGATTATCAAGTTAGAAATGAAACAAGTAAACTTGGGAATTATCAAGTTACAAGTGACTTTCTTTCACAAATAGAAGATGTATTTGGAGAACCATCAGATAGTGGAATACAGACTTTGTTTAGTGAATTTTATTCTTCTTTTCAAGAGTTAGCAAAGACTCCAGATAAAACATCAGCTAGGACAGTAGCGCTTCAAAGAGCTTCAGCTTTAGCTGATGCATTAAATCATACTTATACTCAGCTGGAAAAGAAAATGACAGATGCACAGGAATTATTACAACAAAATGTAACTGATATAAACAGTATGTTAGATCAAATAAATGATCTAAATCAACAAATATCTCAGGTGTGTGCAGTTGGACAAACTCCTAATGATTTAATGGATAAGAGAGATAATTTACTTGATAGTTTATCATCAATGTTTGGTATAACTATTGAAAAAGATGCAAGAGAAACTATAAATTTAAAAGTAGAAGGATTTCCATCGCATGGAACTAGTATTGACAATCTTGTTAATTCAAAACCTAATACAGATTATACTAGGTTTTCTTATGTAAAAGGTGTAGAATATGCTAAAAATCCAGATGGATCAGTGGATACTAGTAAACTTGAAGTAGAGTATTATCCATTGGGAGATTCAACTTCTGCTCCTAAAAAAATTACTATTTCAGGTACAGCTGATGAATTAAAAGATTTAAAGGGTAGTTTGGAGCAAAATAGAATTTTAATTGCAGATGAAGAAGGCATTGTAGGAACTCCAGACCCAGTGACAGGAGATACAACAATGAGTGTTGCAGATTTAAAGAAAGCAACATTTAAAATGTATCAATATGATAAAAATGTAAACAATGTAGATCCTAAAGACATAAAAGGGGAAGTTGCCGGAAATCAATCAGCTCAAGATTTGATAAAGGGATATATGAGTGAACTTGATAAGATGGCTGCTGCACTGGCTTATTCAGTTAATTCAATTCAAACAGGAAGCGATGGAAGCGGAAAAATTTTAGTTGATTCTAATGGAAATCCATTTGAATGTATTTTTGTAAATGGTGATGGGTCTACATCTGATGATGGAGTAAATGCTAAAAATATTACAGTTAATAAGAATTTAATTAATGATGTGTCAAAATTAAATTGTGGTTCGACTAATGATGCTGGAGAAAAAAATGGAGATAGAGCTCAAGCAATAGCAGATTTGTTAACTACTAAAATTAATTTATCTGAGTTATCTGATGTGAATGAATTAGATAGAAAGAAGTTTTTTGATAAATCAGGTATAAGTTTAGATGCAAGTGGGATAAGTATAGAAGGAAGTAAAGATGGTAAGACAGTTCATAGCTATTATAAAGACATGATAAGTCAGCTTGGAACAAAGGCACAAGAAGCAAATAGAAAGGTTGCTAATCAAAGCGATGTTATTCTTAAAAATATTAAACTTCAAAGACTATCTGTATCTGGAGTATCTATAGACGAAGAAATGACTAATTTAATACAGTTTCAACATTCATATAGTGCAAATGCTAAGATGATATCAACAATTGATGAGTTACTTGATGTTGTAATAAATGGTCTTAAAAGGTAGATAAATATATTTATATTAAATTTGTATTACAAAAGAGGTGTTGAAAATGACAAGAATAACAAACGGTATGTTGGTTGAAAATTATATGACTAATACTAATAGAAATCTTAATAATATGCAGACTCTTCAAAAACAACTGTCTTCAGGCAAAGAAATAAACAGACCTTCGGACAATCCGTATAAAGCTTCAAGAACTATGCAACTTTATACGGAAATTGATGCTAATAAACAGTATAATGAGAATATAAAAGACGTTTCAAATTGGCTGGACACTACGGATACAGCTTTAAATCAGATGAATAATGTTCTTTCAAGAATGAGAGAACTTATGGTTACTGCTGGTAATGGTGCGTATGGGGATGATGAAAAAAAAGCTATACAAGATGAAATTAAAGAACTTCAGAATCAGATGTGTCAAATAATGAATACTAATTTTGATGGTGCTTATATTTTTGGTGGGACAAAGAGTACAAGCAAACCTGTTATGATTGATGAAAATGGGCAGATTGCCTATTGTGATAAGAATGGAAATGCAGCTTATAAAACTAATGATGGTATAAAAATTGCTTTAAAAGATTCAATTTTAAGTATAGATAATAAAAAAAATATTAATAATATAGAAAAACGTAATGATGATATATTGATAAGTGTTGTTGATAATACAGATCCTAATAATCCTATAGAAAGTACAATAGGACCAATAAGTTTAAAAAAAGCTGATGGTACTTTAAAAACTGATAAGGAATTAGAAGATGAGATGGATTTACAATTAGGAGATTTCCAAGCAGGGACCTCTAAAAAGATAACATCTTTAATACCTTCTTTTAATACAATAGATCAAATTGGTTCAGAGCTTAAAGTAGAAGTATCTCAAGGAGTATTGATAGATTATAATATAAATGCGCAAGATATATTAGAATTTACAGATAATAAGACTGGTAAAAAAATTAATGTTGTAGAGGTACTAAATGATATAATATCGAATCTTGGAGAAAGTGGTGATGTATCTAAAGTTACAGGTGAAGGTATAAGTAAAATGGATTCTATAATATCTAATTTACTTGAAAAAAGGTCTAAAGTTGGTGCTATGACTAATAGGATGGAAAGTGCTGAAGAAAAAAATGATCAGGAAAATTTGAATATGACAGATATATTATCTAAAACTGAAGATATAGATTTTACTGAAAAGATGATGGAATATGCTGTTATGCAGACCATATATATGGCGTCACTTCAGGTTAGTGCTAAAATATTGCCTACTACTATATTGGATTATATAAGATAGAGGAGAGAAGAATATGGTATTAACTTCAAAAATTTATGGTGAAATACAATATGAAGAGAAAGATATTATAAAATTCAAAAAGGGAATTTTAGGACTGGAACATTTAAATACATATGTACTGTTGAAAATTGATGAATATGAACCTTTTCAGTTACTTCAATCAATAGAAGACGAGGAAATTGGTTTTGTATTAAGTTGCCCATTTGATTTTTGTAAAGATTATGAATTTGATCTGAATAAGGAATTATTAAAAAGGTTGGAAATAGAAAATGAAGAAGATGTTATGGTTTTTAATACTGTAACATTGAATTCTGACCCTAAAAAAATTACAACTAATTTAAAAGCTCCAATCATTATAAATATTTCTAATAACTTAGGGGAACAAATAATACTAGATAAAGAAAAGTATAAAATAAAACATCCTTTAATAAAGGAGTGATAGTATGCTGATTATTACAAGGAAAAAAGGTCAGTCAATAATGATTGGTGATGATATAGAAATAACTGTATCTAAATTTGAAGATGGCAGTGTAAAGCTTGGGATTGATGCTCCAAAGGAAATGACGATTTTACGAAAAGAATTATATGAAGCAGTAAGAAAAGAAAATGAAGAAGCAATGAAGATTGATATTGATCTATTGAAAAATATAAGAAAATAATAAAGGAAGGAGAGGGGAAAGTTGAGTATTGATTCTATAGGTTCAATAAATTCAGGTTACTATATTAATACTCCAATAAATGAAGCTGTAGTTGGAGAAGCTAAAGAAACACAAACTTTTAAAAAGAGCAGTGATAGTGGGTTAAATAATAGTAATTCACAAGAGCAACCGATTGATAAAAAAAAGTTAGATAAGTCTTTAGATAAGCTCAATAGATTTTTAGAAGATGAATCAGCGCATGCGGAATATTCTGTTCATGAAGATTTTGGAACTATTATGATTAAGATAATTGATGATAATACAAAAAAGGTTATTCTGGAAATTCCACCCAAAAAAATACTTGATATGATTGCTAGTATGTGCAAGCAATTTGGATTAATTGATAAAAAAGCTTAAGAATGATAATTATATTTGTTTTTAATTAATATACTGTAGATTAATTTGAAAAGGAAGTATTGTATATGGAGTATAAATTGAATAAGATAGATACAGATATACGAAAAAAGATGCAAGAAGAAATAAAATCTGATAAAATACACGCTAATGAAAAAATAAATATAAAGAAAGATTTAAAAGAACGCGATAAATATAATATGACAGATGAGGATAGTAATCATAAAAACAACCCCAAAAGATATGTAACTATTGATGGAATTAAATCAAAAACTTATGAATTTAATGTTGAAGCTGAAAAATTGGATACATTAAGTATTGATAACAGCATTGGCAGGATATTAGATATGAAAAAATAGGAGGATAAGTTATGTATTCAAATGGATATAATGCTTATAAAAATAACAGTGTGAATTATGCATCAAAAGAGCAGTTATTATTAATGCTTTTAGATGGTGCGGTGAAGTTTTCTAAGATAGGAAGACAAGCTATAGCGGAGAAAGATATAAAAAGGGCACATGATAGTATAACAAGAACTCAAGATATATTTACAGAATTAAGAGTTTCATTGGATCAGAATGCTGGCGAATGGGCAGTACAGATGTTTAATGTATATGGATTTATTAATGAAAAGCTATTTGAAGCTAACATAAAAAAAGATGAAAAAATAATGGATGAAGTTATACCGCTTATTGAAGAGGTAAGAGATATATGGTATGCAGCAGAGAAAAAAGCTAAAAGTTCTTAAATAAATATTTAGTAAGGATTTTAATTATGAGAAAAAATTGGAATGAGTATAAAAACATAACATTAAAAATAATAAAGTCAATAGAAGAAGATAAGGAAGATATGCAGTTATTTGATAATCGAGAAAATATTATAGAGAATTTATTAAATTCAAATCTTTCAAAAGAAGAACTGAAATTATCATATGAAGAAGAAAATATCAATGAATTGGATAAAAAACTTGAATATATTTTAAAAAATAAAATGCATAATGTAAAAGAAGAGATAAAAATGGTAACAGCAAGCCATAAAGCAAATAAGCTTTACTCAAATATTAATAATAATAAGTATTTTTTTAGTAGCAAAGTTTAATATATGATACGGAAAAGGAGATAAGGGATATGAGAATAACAGGATTAGCAACTGGCCTTGACATGGATGAAATAATAAAAAATTCAATGAAACCATATAGAATCAAAATTCAACAACAGCAACAAAACAAAGAGGTAGTGGAAATAAAGCAGAAGTTATATAGAGACATGATTTCAGATGCATCAAAGTTTTATGATAAGTATTTTGATTTAACTAAAAGTGATAGTTTATTAAATTCTAGTAGTTATAAATCGGTTGTATTTTCTTCTAGTAGTAGTTCTGTGAGCGTAAAAGGTAATAGTGATGCAAAAGCTGGGAATTATACAATAACAGGGGATGCTGCTACTGCTGCTAAAGCAACTGTTGGACTTAACGATTTTAAAGATTTAGTAAAAGACGGTGTAAATTATAAACAAATAACTGTTAATGGAAAAGACTTTGATATAAAAGTTACTGATGAAAAATCAATGGCAGAAGATTTAAATAAACAATTGAAAGAAGCTGGAATGAATGTTTCAGTAAGATATAGTGAGATGGCGGGGACAACTGCAGGTAATAAAAAAGGATTTATATTTGAATCGACTGTGCTTGGATCAGGTAATTCATTTACAATTGGAGGATCTGCAAGTGATATTACAACTATAAAAAGCACAAATGGTAGTAATGCAACAGCCGCTACAGTTACAGGAATTTCAATGGATAAGTTACTCTCGGGTAAAGTAACTATTAATGGAAAGGAGATTGAAATTACACTTCCTAAAAAAGAAACTGGGGAAAAAGTAACGGAAGAAGAAAAATTGGCTGCTATTAATAGCGCTTTAAAGAACAATAATTTAGAAGCAAGCATTGATGAAGCTAACGGCTTTGTTATTAAGAGTACTGTTTCGGGAGAATTAGCAGATGATAAAATACCTAAAATTACAATTGATGCTTCAGAAGTTGGCACTTTTACAAATGGTAAAGATGCTACACCTGGATCAACAACTGTAAACCCAAGTGATTTAACAGGGAAAATAATAAGCATTAACGGTATTAATGTTGATTTGACTAAAGTATTATCACAAGCAGATGTACTAGGGAGTATAAATAAAGTATTTGAAGAACAGAAAATAGCAATTACAGCTACAAGTGATGTTGCAGGTAATGTAGTTCTTACTTCGAAAAATTCAGGTGAAAATACAGGGATTGGAGTTAAAGAAATCAATACAACTGGAAATGGATATGTAAAAGTTGAACAAGGTAAAAATGCTAACATAACAATTAAAGATGATAAAGGTGGAGTTTATACTCATACAGAAAATAGCAATTCAGTAACATTAGATGGAGTTACATTTACCTTTAATGGATCAATAGATGGGGAAGTTAAAATAACAGGAAAAAATGATGTTACAGAAACAAAAGACAAGATTGTTAACTTTATTAATGATTATAATACACTTATAGAGAAGCTAAATACTGTAACATCAACAAAACATGATAGAAGTTATGTTCCTCTTACTGATGAACAAAAAAAAGAAATGTCTGAGACTGAAATAAAGCTTTGGAATGAAAAAGTTGAAAAGGGTCAGTTATATAAAGATAGTAATCTTACAAGAATAACAAGTTCATTAAAATCAACAATGAGAACTTTTATGGAGGATAGTGGTTTAAATCTTCAAGAAATAGGAATAGTTCCAGTAAAAGACTATTCGGGTAGTAAAAATGGAACATTCACTATAAATGAAGAAAAGCTTACTAAAGCTTTAGAAGAGAATATGGATGATGTTATGAAGTTATTTATAAATCCAGCACCAACGGAAGAAGCATTAAAAGGAAAGACTGAAGAAGAAAAAATAAAATTAAAATCGCAAACAGGAATTTTATATAAATTAAAGGATACTTTATATGGTGAATTCAAAACAAGCACATCTGCTTTATATAAAAAGGCAGGTATGGAAGGTACATCAACTTTTTCAAATAATGAATTAACCAAGAGTATATCTAGTTATGAAAAAAAGATAAAAGATATGGAGACTGATTTTTCGAGAAGAGAGCAAGCTCTTTATAGTAAATATGCAACACTTGAAACAATGATGAATAAACTTAATGCGCAACAATCTAATTTACTATCTCAATTAGGGATGAGTTAAGAAAAAAATATAAAAAAATGCTAAAGTTTAATTAGATATAAACGATAATTAAATATAAGGTAATTAATATTAAATATTTAAGTTTTAAGAGCTAATGCTTTTAAATAAATTTTTGGACAAGGATGTCCGTTAAAATCAAGGAGGAATATAAAATGATTATTAATCACAATATGAATGCTATGAATGCTCATAGAAATTCAACAATCAACACAAATGCAGCAGGAAAGTCAATGGAAAAATTAAGCTCAGGTTTAAGAATAAACAGAGCTGGAGATGATGCAGCAGGTCTTTCAATTTCTGAAAAAATGAGAGGACAAATTAGAGGTCTTGATCAAGCTTCAAGAAACTCAGCAGATGGTATCTCATTAATTCAAACAGCTGAAGGTGCATTACAAGAAACTCAAAGTATACTTCAAAGAATGAGAGAATTATCAGTGCAAGCAGCTAATGATACTAACGTAACATCTGATAGAACAGCAATCACAGATGAAATTACAGAATTAGTTTCGGAAATTGATAGAATAGCTGACAAAACTACATTTAATGAACAAAATTTACTTGATGGAACTGCCAAAAGCTTAAAATTCCAAATTGGAGCTGATAAAGGCACTAATATGAAATTAGCAATAGGAACTATGAATGCAAAGGCATTATCAGTAAATAGTCTTGATGTAACTACACATACTAAAGCTGCTTCAGCTATATCTAAAGTAGACGCGGCTATAAAGAAAGTATCATCACAAAGATCAAAATTAGGAGCTAATCAAAATAGATTAGAACATACTATTGCTAACTTAGATAATGCTTCAGAAAACATACAAGCAGCAGAAAGCAGAGTTAGAGATGTTGATATGGCCAAAGAAATGATGAGTTTCTCTAAGAATAATATTCTTCAACAAGCAGCTCAAGCTATGCTTGCTCAAGCTAATCAACAACCACAAGGTGTACTTCAATTGTTAAGATAGTATTATCAAAAAAAAAAGTCGACTGAAGTCGACTTTTTTTTGTTTTTATCATTAACTATTCAAATTATATTGTATAATTTAATTACAAATAATAAGGAGAGTGGCAGGTTATGAGAGATAAAAATTTGAAAAGTTTAAAAATATATTATAGTGAATTATATGAATCAATTATTAATATTAAAGGTAAAGAATGTTGTATAAAAGAAGTAAAAAGTAAAAATGGAATGAACAATTTATTATTTAATGAAAAAATATATATACATAGTACGTATAATCCTAAAAAAGAAGCTGAGAATTGGATTGATAATATAACTCTATCAAATAATGAGGATACAATAATTGTTATTGGACTAGGATTAGGCTATTACTTAGATAATTTAGTAAATGCATTTAGAGATAAGAAAATTATAATCATTGAACCCAATTTAAATATATTTAATAAGTTATTAAGTTTTAAAGATATAAGTCAATATATACAAAATGAAAATATTGTATTTTTAGTAGAAATTGAACCATATATAATCAGACGATTGATATCAGATTATTTAAGAGAAAATAAAATGAAAAAAGTGTATATAGCTGAAGTTCCTGTATATAATAGGATGTACAAGGATTATATACAGGAGCTGTATACAGAAATTGATAAAGGATTATTTCAGTTAATAAGCAATATAGCAACAGAAATTTGCTTTTCTCAAATGTGGCTAAATAATACAATAAGATTATTAGATTTTATCAATAATTTACCTAATGTAGCATTACTAAAAGATGAATTTATAAATTTTCCAGTAGTTATAGTTTCGGCTGGACCTTCACTTGATAAAAATATACATCTTTTAAAGGGAATATATAATAAGGCAATAATTATTGCAGCTGGATCAGCTATTAACATCTTGGAAAAAAATAATATAACGCCACATATAATTATGGGGTTTGATGGTCAGGAAATGGAAGCAAAGATTTTTGAAAATATAAAAAACACTAAGCCACTTTTTATATTTGGTCCATCTGTTCATTATAAGGCAGTTGAAGGTTATAAAGGGTTAAAAATGTCGTTAATCTTAAAAAATGACATATCATTAATTAACTTTTATGAAAATTTAGGAATAAAAATAGATAATGTTGATTCGGGTCCATCGGTATCTAATATGGCATTAGTTTTTGCTAATTATATAAAATGTGGAAAAGTAATGCTAATAGGACAAGATTTGTGTTATACAAATAATAATAGATATGCAGATGGAGGAATTCATAATCATGAAATTACAGATAGAGAAAAGAAAGAATTATCACAATTTAAAAAGAAGATTGATATATATGGAAATGAGGTATATACAAAGACAGATTTGATTGGAATAAAAAATTGGTTTGAAGAATACTTGAAGGTATATAAAGATGAAATACAAGTTTATAATTGTACTGAGGGAGGACTTAATATTGATGGAGCTCAAAATATGAAGTTTCAAGATGCAATAAATAATTTTTGTATTAAGGAAGTAAATGTGTATGAAAAGCTACAGCAAATATGTAAATCATATAATAATAAGTATTTAGAAAAAATAGAAAGTAAAATAATAGATTATAAAAATGAAACAAAAAGTCTAAAACAACTATCAAAAAAAAGATTGGTAAAAATATATGAATTAATAAATAATTATGATAAAAATACATTTGATATTAAACTTAAGGAAATTTTAGATTTAGGAAAAAAAATAGAAAAATACGAATCTTTTAAGATTTTTATTGAACCTACTGGAAAACTATATATGGATAGTATAACTAGTGGAACAAATAATAAAGTAAATATTATAAGTAGTATAGATGAAAAAAAGAAAATTATTTTGAATGGTATGGCGGTGCAATATGAGTATATACATAAATGTATAATTGTAGTTGATTTAGCATTTGAAAAAAAAGACATTAAATATACATCATAAAATAAAATTAAGATAGTGTAAAATGCACTATGAAAAGATATCTTTAAAAATTAAATAAGTAAATAATCAATATTAGTTAAATTTTATGAGATTACGATTGAATTTAAGCATAATAAATAGGCATCCGGTACTTCAGGCTGTGAAAAATATTGGGGATTATATTTTCAGGCTTAGTCTCTTGCATATACATAATGGTCTGTTTTGCGAGACTGATAAGTATATGACATTTGTTAGGCATATTATCAGAAATTTCACCTTGAGGTATTGTGTTTTATGGATTCCAATGATTATATGGATGAGGATGTATAAAATTATAATAAGCGACCCATAAAGTAAAGCCATAAAGTTTACCATATTCATTACCGTACCAGCAGGTAACTCAGTAGGATGTTTTGAAAGTTCTGTTTAGTCTTTTTACAACTTGCTTAACCAAACGATAACGATGTTATTATGAAACAGGAGCATCGTTAGTAAGTCCTATAATAGATTCCAATTTAAATTGCTGTTTAGTTATTGGGTGTGTGCTATAATCATCAGCAATGAAGTTGAGTTTTCTATCGCATATATTTTTGATTTTATCAAAAGCCGTGCTCATAGCTAATATGCATGATCCACGGATCTAATATCAGAAACTTGATAGCCTAAAATAGATTTTTTACAAGCATACATTACAATCCAAACATAATGCTTGATGGTTTTATAACAGTAGCTGCTGTAAGAGTATAGTTAGCAACGGTTTTATGTGAAATATCAAATCTATGTATCTACGCTAATGCGTGAGCGGGTTTGGTCTGGTTGATAATTTGAGGTTAACATGATAGATTAAGTAAAGTACATTATATGCAGATTAAATTTCTTGAAGCTGAAATTCACAGCCGATTTAGGTGGTAAAGTATATAAATCCATTTTAAAAAAATTAATTTTGAATTCTCTGTATATGTAATGCAACTTGTATTCATATTTGTCTTAACAATTAAGATTTTTAGGAAGCTTTTTTTATATCTAAATAATATGAGAACTTTTTATTTACATATCTATGTATTTTAAAATGCTTACGTTCTTTATAGATTATAAATGTATTACCTCAATAAGGATATTTGAAAACTAAAGGTTTGGTAGCATTGTTGCTTTCACTAAATGTAAGTCCATAAATCCTACATTGATATTGTCCTTTGCTTACGTTGTTATTATAAATATAAGCATGAGATGCACTATATCACAGAGTCAGAAATAGTTCTGCCGTTACATCTTTGGACGCGGATTTTAGCATTTTGTTATATTTATACTTATAGTATGCAAGAAGTAGTCTATAATATACTTTCTCAAATTTAATGATTGTAGGAAGATTATCCACTTTAAACTTTCGATATCTAAGACTATTTGAATCATCAAATTCTATTTGTTTAAGTGGTATGTACTTCGAAATAAATAGAAGTAATTTTAAGTGAATATTGATTATATATTAGTAACTAAGTTATAATTGAATCCAGAAAGATGTCCTTTCTTTTGGATGTTTTAGTTGGTTTTGCAATTTAATTATAACAGAAAAAGGGGGGGCATTGTTTTTTTACAAAAAACGGTTGGAACCCTTGGTATATAAAGAAAAGTTAAAAAAATAGTGTAAACAACTTTACGCTATCAAAATTAAGAAGGATGTTTTAAAATGAAAAAACAAGTTTTAATTTTACAACCAAGTTATCTAAAAGATTTTAATTGTATAGGGAATAGATGTGAGTATCATTGTTGTAAAGAATGGAAAGTATCGATAGATAAAAAAACATTTAAAAAATATAGAAAAATAGATAGAAAAAATAGTATCAAAAGTAAAATAAATAGGATGGTATTAAAGAATGATACAATAAAGAGAAACGATAATTATGAATATGCTAAAATTGAATTATCAAAGGAAAATGGAAATTGTCCTTTTTTAAATAAGGAAGGCTTATGTGATATTTATATAAATTGTGGGGCAGATTATCTATCAGTTACATGTAACCAATATCCTAGAATTTTAAATAAAATAGATAATTGTATTGAAATGTCATGTCAAATATCATGCCCAGAAATAGTAAAATGCTTAATGAAAAAAGAAACTATTAGCTTTGATCAATTTTATACTCAAATTGATTTAGATAAGTATAACATGCAAATTAATATCCAAACACATGAAGAAGGCATAAATAAATATTTTTGGAAGCTTAGAGAAAGAAGTATTGATATTATGCAAGATAGAAGTTTTAATATAGAAGAAAGGTTATTAATACTAGGGCTTATTTTAAATAAAATACAGCAAGCTATTGATAACGGTGAAGATGAATTAGAATATATAATAGATATGAATTTTAAAAAGTATCATGATCAAAGTATAAAAAAAAGTTTTAGTAAGCTAATAGACAATGATATTGTGAAATTATCATTTATAGAGTCTATATGCAATACTAAAGTAAAAGAAAATAATGAATTATTTAATGAATTTTTAAAAGGAATGAATTATAGCGTTGAAATGGAGCAAAATTTATTGCAAACATATAAAAATGGTTATGAGAGATATTTAGAGTTTTTTAAAGATAAACAATTTATATTGGAAAACTACATTGTTAATGATATATTTATGAATGTATTCCCAATAAAAAACGGATGTAAAATATTTGAAGAATATGGAGGGTTAATTATTAAATTTATTATTTTGAAATTATTTTTAGTTGGGATAGGTAATTTTAATAATGAATTAAGTGAAAATATTGTAATAAAAACAATGTATTTGTATTCTAGAAATATAGAACATACAAATCTATATATAGAAGAAGTCTTAAAATCCATTAAAGATAATAATAATTGCAATATGGCGTATTTAAGTGTTCTTATAAGAAAATAATTATACAGTGTTTTGTGAAATTATTAAAAATACTAAAAATGGTTACGATAAATAATTATTATTAAAAATTTATATTCATGATAATTAAGGAGAATGAAGATGAGTGATAGATTAGAATTATTAGAAACAACAAGAGAATATTTACTTAATTTTAATAAATGTTTACTTCAGGTATCAGAAGAACTTAGAGGTGGAAAAGAAAAAAAGGGTTTAGAAATGATACCTGATATAACGCAAGGGTTAGAGTGGATAGTAGTAGTAATTAAAGATATTAAGTGTATAGATGTTAGTAACAGTGACTTAGAAAAACTTAATAGTATATTGAGAGAAATTGTAGAAGCACTTGAAACTCAAGATAATATTTTGGTAGGGGATTTGTTTGAATATGAATTAATACCTATTATTAATAATATCGAAAATAGAATTAATAATATTATTACAAACTAAGAATATAGAATATAGTTATCAGATGGATTTTAATGAATGGAAGTGTTACTGTTAAAGTTATCGATATATTTCTACATATTAAATATTCTCAAAGAAGCTTTTAAAAAGTTTGTTGATATAAGAATCTATATGAAAATAAATATAGTATATTTGTATATGGACTTGCTTTGGGGATCATACTGAAAGATTGTTAGAAGTGGTAGGGAAAATACATATATTTATGTTTTGAACTAGATAAGGATATTTAGAATATAACAAATAATAATAATTTATATGGGAAATTATTATTATTAGAAAAAGTTTATGATGTTTTAATCTATTCAGCATCATTAAAGTATTGCAAAATAAATTATGCGAATTAAAAAATCTATTTAACAATTTCAATGTATCAAAAGAATTATTAGAAAAAATTTGAGAATATAATGTATATAATAAAACTCAAAAGTTTTGATTAACAAAAAATTATTATAAACAATATTATTATATTTTCGTCAGAATCTTTTTTATGTGCGAATATTTAAAAATTGAAAAAGTTATAGCGTAAAATGAAAATATTTTGTATTGAAAGTTTTTTGAGTACAGCATCAACATATTGTGGAGTTAAATATATGTTTTGGGTGGAAAAAATGAATTTAATTATATAATAATTACTGTAGGAAAAACAGTGGTAATTCCTAGAATTGATATTGCTGTAAAAAGAAATACTAAAAATAATTTTAGTTGGGAAGACTTTGAAATATAATGGTGATTAAGGAGAGATATTTATGTTAAACAATAAGGTGATTTTATTAACTGGAGGAACAGGATCTTTTGGTAAAAAATTTACTGAAAGAATATTAGAAGAATATAATCCACAAAAAATAATTATATATTCAAGAGATGAATTTAAACAGGACTTGATGAAAAAAGAATTTATGCAAAAGTTACCATCTGAAATACATAAGTTAAGATTTTTTATAGGAGATGTGAGAGATAGAGAGCGATTATATAGAGCATTAAATGGAGTCGATTATGTTATTCATGCGGCAGCAATGAAGCAAGTGCCGGCATGTGAGTATAATCCGTTTGAAGCTATAAAAACCAATATTCATGGAGCTCAGAATGTAATAGATGCATGTATAGATAAAGGTGTAAAAAAATGCGTTGCTTTATCAACTGACAAAGCAGTTAATCCTATAAATCTTTATGGTGGAACTAAATTGGTATCAGATAAATTATTTATTTCAGCTAATGCATATGCAGGGCAAGATGGTACAATATTTTCTGTGGTGAGATATGGTAATGTTGCTGGGAGTAGAGGTTCAGTTATACCTTTTTTTGAATCATTAATCGAAAGGGGAAAAGCTGATTTACCAATAACTGATTTTAATATGACTAGATTTTGGATCACATTAGATGAAGGTGTCAATTTGGTATTTAAAGCACTTAAAGAATCAAAAGGTGGAGAAACGTATATATCTAAGATACCATCATTTAAAATAACAGATTTAGCAAAGGCAATGTGCTCGGATTGTATATTAAAAGAAGTAGGTATTAGAGAGGGAGAAAAACTTCATGAAGTTATGGTAACTAAGGATGACTCTAGAACTACATATGAATATGAAAAACATTATATAATATATCCACATTTTGATTGGTGGCATTTAGAAAGTCATTTTACACCAGGTGGAAAATTAATAAAATCAGGATTTGAATATGATTCCGGTAATAACACTCAATGGCTTGATGTAGAACAACTAAGAAATGCATTAAATGAACTAGGATTTAAAACTAAATAATATTTATTAAAAGAGGGTTTTATTATGAACGATGTACTAGCTATAAATGGTGGTAAGCCAATAAGAGATACATATTTATCTTATGGTAAACAATGCATAGATCAAGAGGATATTCAAAAAGTAGTAAATGTATTAACGGGGGATTATCTTACAACAGGTCCTTGTGTAAAAGAATTTGAGGAAAAAGTTGCAGAATATGTTGGAACTAAATATGCTGTTGCACTCTCTAATGGAACAGCAGCGCTTCATGCAGCTTGCTATTCTGCAGGAATTGAAGAAGGTGATGAAGTTTTAGTGTCTGCTATAACTTTTGCCGCATCTTCAAATTGTGTTCTATACTGTGGAGGTAGACCAGTATTTGTTGATTTAGATCCTAAAACTTATAATATAGATGTTAATAAAATAGAGGAGAAAATCACATCAAAAACAAAAGCTATAATTCCAGTTGATTTTACTGGACAATCTGTTGATATTGATAAAATAATGGAGATTGCTGAAAAATATAATTTAATTGTTATAGAAGATGCGGCTCATGCATTAGGTTCTAAATATAAAGGAAGAAAAGTTGGAACAAATGCTAATATGACAGAATTTAGTTTTCATCCAGTAAAACCAGTTACTACAGCAGAAGGTGGTGTTGTTGTGACTGATTCTAAGGAATATTATGATAAAATTATGTTATTTAGAAGTCATGGAATAACTAGAAATTCTGAGTGTATGAATGAAAATCAAGGACCTTGGTATTATGAACAGATAGATTTAGGATATAATTATAGAATTACAGATGTGCAGTGTGCTCTTGGAACTTCACAGATTACTAAGTTAGATAAATTTATTTATAGAAGAAAAGAAATAGTAGAAAAGTATAATGAAGCATTTAAAGAAATTATTGAAATAAACACCCCATTTGAAGCTGATTTTTCAGAGTCGGGACACCATATTTATGTTATTACGCTTAATTTAGATAAACTATCTGTAGGAAGACAAGAAATATTTAAAGCATTGCAAAAAGAAAATATAGGGGTAAATGTTCACTATATGCCAGTTTATTTACATGATTATTATAGAGGGTTGGGATATAAAAAAGGTGAATGTCCAATAGCAGAAGATTTGTATGAGAGAATGATTACTATACCATTATTTCCTGCAATGACAGATTATGATGTGAAATCTGTTATTGATGGTGTTAAAAAAGTTATTAATTATTATAGAAAGTAGGCAATTTATATGAAAGTAGTATGCATAATGCAGGCCAGAGTAGGATCATCTAGATTACCAGGTAAAGTACTTAAAGAAATTTGTGGAAAAACAGTGCTTGAACATGATGTTAATAGATTGAAATTAGTTAATAATATTGATGAAATAGTTATTGCTACAACTATAGAGAAGCAGGATGAAAAAATTGTAGATGAAGCTCAAAGACTTGGAGTAAAGTATTTTAGAGGCTCAGAGAGTGACGTGCTTTCAAGATATTATTTTGCTGCAAAAGAAAATAATGCGGATATAGTTGTGAGAGTTACAAGTGACTGTCCATGCTTGGATTATAATATACTAAATGACATGATTAATAAATACTTAGATGAATATGAAGATTCAAACTATATGAGTAATACAGTTGAAAGAAGCTATCCAAGAGGATATGATGCTGAAATATTTTCATTTAAGGCTTTAGAAGAAGCATATAATAATGCAGAAAAGGATTATGAAAGAGAACATGTAACACCATATATATATGATTTAAATAATAATTTTAAAATTTTATCATACAAAAATTCTAAGGATTATTCAAAGTATAGAATTACGTTGGATACAAAAGAAGATTTTGAAGTTATAAGAGCTATTTATAAAAATTTATTTAATAAAAAAGGATATTTTTTATTAAATGATGTTATAGAATTCCTAGATAGCAATCCACAAATAGTTGAGATAAATAAAGAAATAGAACAAAAAAAATTGGGTGAATAATATGTCATTAAGATTAAGGAAGATACGAGAAGATGATTTACAAAAGATAATTAAATGGAGGATGTTACCGGAAGTAACTAAGTACATGTATACTGATCCAGTTCTTGATTTAGAAAAACAAAAAATATGGTTTAATAAAATACAAAATTCTTCAAATGATTTATATTGGATAATAGAAATTGATAATACAGATATTGGAATAATAAGTATTAGTGATATTGATAGAATAAATAAAAAGTGCATATGGGCATATTATATTGGTGATATGTCATTTAGAGGAAGAGGTATAGCCAGAGCATTAGAGTGTAATATTTATGATTATGTTTTTGAAGTTCTGAAAATGAATAAATTATGCTTAGAAGTTCTTGAGTTTAATGATAAAGTAATAAGTATTCATAAGAAATTTGGTTCAGAAGTTGAGGGGATTTTAAAACAACATATATGCAAAAATAATAAATTTTATAATGTTGTAGTGATGGGCATTATTAGAGATAAATGGAATGCAATAAAAAGTAATTATGAATATGAAAAAATTTATATAGAATAAATTTGGAGGATAAATGAAGTATAATTTAAATCAAAGCAAATCATTTTCTAAAACTATAACGGAATATGATATTTATAACTTCGCCTGTATATGTGGAGATTTTAATCCAATTCATATAGATAAAGAAAAGGCTGAAAAATCAGTATTTAAAAAACAAATAGCACATGGAATGTTAATAGGTTCTTTTATATCAACAGTTTTAGGTATGTATTTACCTGGTCCAGGAACAATATATTTAAGTCAAAATTTGAATTTTAAAAAGCCTGTATATATAGGAGATACTATAACTGCTACCGTTACTATTGTAGAAATAGAAAATAATAATATAGCAAAACTTATAACTATAATAACAAATCAAAATGATACAGTTGTATTAGAAGGGGAAGCAATTGTAAAATTGCCATAAAATATTATAAAAACAAAAGAAAAATGGGAGGAATAAATATATGTCATTGAATTTAAGACTTTGCACTTTAAGAGATGTTGAAATAATTTATAATATATCAAATGATCCTAAAGTTAGAAAAAATTCATTGAATATAGATGAAATATCATATGAAAATCATATTAAATGGTATAAGGACAGCTTGATTAATGCTAATAGAATAATGTATGTTATTCAAGATAAACACGTAATAGTTGGACAAATACGACTAGATAAACAAGACGATAGAGCAATTATTTCATATTCAATAGAAAAGAATAGCAGAAATAAGGGATATGGAAGTAAAGCATTAAATCTAATAAAAAGTGAAGCATTAAAAAATAACATATCCACTATAGAGGGTGTAGTTAAAAAGGATAATATTGCTTCAAAAGCAGCTTTTAAGAAAAATGGATTTTTAGAAATAGAAGAACAAAACTATTTTAGATATATTTATTCAATAAAGGATGGTGATAATACTGAAATCAATAAAGATAGGTAATAAAATAATTTCAAATGAATCTAATTGTTTTATAATAGCAGAAATATCAGCAAATCATAATCATAATATAGATATAGCAAAAAAAATGATAAGAGAAGCAAAAAAAGCAGGGGCAGATGCAGTTAAGTTACAGACATATACTGCAGATACAATAACTTTAGATTGTTACAATGAATATTTTCAAATCAATCAAGGAACTTTATGGGATGGAACAACATTACATAATCTTTATAAAGAAGCATACACTCCTTGGGAATGGCACAAAGAATTAATGGATACTGCAAAAGAGGAAGGGATAATATGTTTTTCTTCTCCTTTTGATAAAACAGCGGTTGATTTTTTAGAAAAATTGCATGTCCCAGCATATAAAGTTGCATCTTTTGAAATTACGGATTTACCACTTATTAAATATATAGCAGAAAAAGGAAAGCCAATAATAATATCCACTGGGATAGCGACTATACAAGAAATTGAAGATGCTGTTGATATATGTAAAAGTGTTGGTAATGAACAGATAATATTATTAAAATGTACAAGTGCATATCCAGCAAAGTTAGAGGATATGAATCTGAAAACTATACCTAATATATCAGATACATTTGATGTTATTACTGGATTGTCAGATCATACTTTAGGTACAACAGTACCAGTTGGAGCTGTTGCACTTGGTGCAAAAGTTATAGAAAAACATTTTATTTTAGATAGAAATATGGGAGGACCAGATTCAGCATTTTCTTTAAATATAGATGAATTTGCAGAAATGGTGTTATCTATAAGAGATATAGAAAAAGCTTTAGGAAAAGTTAATTATACATTATCACAAAAGGTTCTAAAAAACAGGGAATTCAGACGTTCATTATTTATAAGTAATGATATTAAAGAAGGTGAAGTATTTACAGAAAGGAATATCAGATCTGTAAGACCAGGATTCGGATTATCGCCAAAATATATTAATGATATATTAGGAAGAGTATGTACAGAAAATCTGAAAAAAGGTACACCACTAAAATGGAAATACATAGGTGATTAAATGAAAATAGCAATAAGAGCGGATGGTGGTTTACAAATTGGCATGGGGCATATAATGAGAACATTAGTTTTAGCTAAAGAATTAGCTAAAACTAATGATGTTTTTTATATATGCAGAATTAATAATAAAAAAATGGAAAAGTATGCTTCCGGCATAAAAAAGATTAAAGAATATGGTTTTAATGTAATAACTATAAGTGAAGAAATTTTTATTGAAGAATTATGTAAAATAAAAGCGGATTGCTTAATTACTGATAGTTATAATGTTGATGAACAGTATTTTTATATAATTAAGAAAAAATTTAAAATAACAATATACATAGATGATATGAATTTACACTATTTTAATGTGGATATTTTAATTAATCAAAATATTAATGCTGAAAAATTACAATATAAAGTTAATAAAGATACAAAATTATTATTAGGGCTAGATTATCTTATGTTAAGGGATGAGTTTAGAAATATATCTAAACCGATTAATAAACCTAAAATTAAAGATATAATGATAACAATTGGTGGTAGTGATAACAATTCAATTACAAATAAATTATGTGAATATATAAAGGATTTAGATTTTAAATTTCATATTATAATTGGCCCTTCATTTAAAGATGATAGCATAAAAAAGTTGGTAACTTTAAGTAAAGAAAAGAAAAGTATAAAATTATATTTTAATGCCAATATGTTTTTGGTTATGAAAAAGTGTGATATTGCAATTTCAGCGTGTGGAAGTACTTTATATGAGCTTATGGCATGTGGAATACCAACATTAGGAATAATAGTCGCAGATAATCAACAATTAATAGCTGTAAATTTACATAATAATAAAGTTATTTATAATTTAGGGTGGTATAAAAATTTAAACAAAGAAAAGATATATGATAAAATTAATGACCTTAATATTAATAAAAGAAATTTAATGAGTAATTATGGAAGAACATTTATAGATGGTAAAGGTGTATATAGAATAGCAAAAGTTATAAACGAATATAAAAGATAAAAAGTAGGGATAAAAATGATTAGTTTATGTATGATTATAAAAAACGAAGAAGGAACATTAGATAACTGCTTAAAATCTATAAAAGATTTTGTTGATGAAATAATAGTTGTAGATACAGGGTCTAACGACAAATCTAAAGAAATTGCGTTTAAATATACGGATAAAGTTTTTGATTTTGAATGGTGTGATGATTTTGCTAAAGCGAGAAATTTTTCAATATCAAAGGCAACCAATTCGTGGATACTAGTATTAGATGGTGATGAAATAGTTACAGATTTTGATAAGTCAAATATAGAGAAATTTTGTGATGTAAATAAAGATAAGGTTGGACGCATATTTAGAAGTAATATTTATGAAGATAAATTTGGAACAAAAAAATTTAATGAAAGAGTAAATAGATTTTTTAATAAAAAATATTTTAAATATGAAGGTATAATACATGAGCAGATAGTGAGTGTTTCGGGTGGGGGATATTATACTAAAAATATTGATATTTATACAAAACATGTAGGATATTCAAAGGAAGTTTTACATAAAACAAATAAAGTTGAAAGAAATATAAAATTATTAAAAATGGCGTTAGTTGATAATCCAAATGATTGTTATTTGTATTATCAACTTGGAAAAGCTTATTTTATGGCGAAGGATTATAAAGAAGCGTATATATATTTTAAAAAGGCCATAAAGTTAATTGAAGATTTTAAATATGAGTATAGTGAAGATCTAATAGAAAGCTATGGATATACATTGATAAATTTAGAGCTATACAATGAAGGTTTGAATTTATATAAATATGAAAAGTATTATAAAAATAGTTCGGATTATATATTTTTGCTAGCTTTTATAGAAATGAATTTAGGTAATTTTCAAAAATCTGCAGAAAAGTTTTTACAGTGTACAAAATGTAGTGAAGGAAAGATAGAAGGTATAAATTCATTTTTACCATTTTATAACATAGGTGTGATATTTGAGTGTTTAGGACTTAAAGAAGAAGCTGTGGGATATTATAAGATGTGTGGTGATTATTTAGTAGCTAAAGATAGATTGCGATTATTTAGTATATAAAGCATATGAACAATATATATGTGATGGAGATGAATAAATGGATATAGGTAAAATGTAAATGGCAATTAGTCAAAGTACTTTAGCATTATCTGTTCAATTATCAGTTATGAAACTTCAAATGAATATGGGAGAAGAAATGTTAGGTGGTATGACTGATATGTTAGAAAATATGGTTGTAGATAGTAGTAAAGGTGTAAATTTAGATGTAAGGGTATAATGATTGTTGGCTTATGTAGTGGTAAAGTTTAAAAATATTGATTCGATAAGTAACTATTAGAAAATTTATAAGTGATGGTGGTTATATGAGATTAAATAAAAATATGTATTCAATGAATATATACAGTAATTATAAAAATAAATTAAGTAAGAATTCAATTTCAATGAATAATATAAGTTCAGGATTGAGAGTGAATAATGCTAAAGATAATGCTAACAAAATTCAACAAAGTGAAAGTCTCAAAATTCAGATTAGAAGTAATTCTGCTGCACAACGAAATATTCAAGATACAACATCTATGATTCAGACATTTGATGGAGCTATGAATGAGATTAATAATAGTTTATCCAGACTTAAGGAACTTACAGTTCAGGCAGGTAATGGGGTGATGACTGAAGGTGATAGAAATTCAATTCAGATGGAAATTGATGCGCTTACAGAACACATAACGTATACTGCTGAAAATACAGAATTTAATGGAGTTCAACTTTTAAATGAAGATGGAAGTCTTGAAACGATGATAGGAATATTTGAAGATGAAACAACAAAAATACCTAAAATAAATCTTACAGCAAAATCACTTGGGATTGAAAAGATGAATGTACTTGATGCTACAAATATAGATAATTGTAATAGCGCAGTTGACGATGCAATAGTAAAAGTTTCAAGTGCACGAAGTAGAATGGGGGCTATACAATCAAGATTAGAACAAAGTTATGACAATATGAATGAAAATAGTGCTTCGCTTGAAAAGTCTCAAAGTAGAATTGCTGATGCAGACATTGCTGAAGAAATGCTTGAATTTTCGGAAACACAAATATTAATTCAGTCATCAATGGCATTAATAGCTCAAAGTAATCAACTACCTAAGGATGCATTACAAGTTTTAGCTAATATTAAATAGAGGAAATTATATATTTATTATAAGTTAGTAATGGTGAGGCAGATAAGAGAGTTTATAAAAATTCTTATCTGTCTTTTCTGATGTAAAATATAAGTAAAAAGTCAAATGGTTACAAAAAATAAAATGGGATATAAACTTGAATAATAGTAAATTAGAGTAAAATATGTTATGAAAATGTTCAAACTGTAGAAAAATAAGAGAATATAGTATATAATATATATGTTATATAATTGAATAGGCAAAATTAATGAAAGTTAATGACGCAAAGCTATAGGGACTAAGGGTTTTTTGTGAATTTATGTCAGCCAGTTGCCGGGGGAAATGTATGTACCTTTGTATTACTAGTTTATTTTATGTAAACTAGTATTAAACTTGCTGCTTTTCGAGTGGCTTTTTTTGAGAGTAAATAAATAACTTTATGTGATTTTGTATTTATTATTAAAATTAGAATCAATGGAAATTTTTTAAAATTGACATAAGTGCATAAAATATGTAAAAAATTTCACTGAAAATAATTTTGAATATAAAAAAGGAAAAAAATATAGCGAAAAAACTCATATTATTCTATAATTGTAAGTAGATTGATTATAGAATAATGACTATATTAGAGATTTGAAAGGGAATTTGGGAGGATTTATGAAAATACAGTCAGGTACTAGCGAAAATACTTATGATTTGCTTAAATCAGGATTGAAGGCATCAAATGTTAGAGCAAAAACTATATCAAATAATATGGCCAATATAAATACTAAAAATTATAAAAGATTTGGTGTTGTTTTTGAAGAAAACTTAAAAAAAAATTCTGATTCAAGTTTTAAACTAAGGACAACTAATGAGAACCACTATACAGATAGTTCATCAAATTTGAAGAGAACTAAAGAAGGTCATTTATATGGTGATGAAAGTAATACATATGGAAATAACATAACAATACAACAAGATAATAGTACAAGCATGAGATCAGATGGAAATAATGTTGATTTGGAAATTGAAAAAGTTAATCAAGCTGCAAATACATTAAAATATAATGCCTTAATAACTAGTATCAATAACAAATTCAATGGAATGAAATCTGTTATTAAGTAGAGGAGGATGTTAAATGAATGCATTTAAATCAATGCAAATAAGTGCTACTGGTCTTTCTGCTGAAAGACTTAGGATGGATACAATAACTTCTAATATGGCAAATGCAAGCACTACAAGAAGTGCTGATGGAAGTGGACCGTATGTAAGAAGAATAGCAGTATTTCAGGAGGCACTGGATGCAAACAAAGAAATCGCAGGAGTTAAAGCGGTTAAAGTTGAAAAGGATAATTCACCTTTAAGAAAAGAGTATAATCCAAGTCATCCTGATGCGGATGAAAATGGATATGTGACTATGCCTAATGTAAATGTCTTAAATGAAATGGCTGATATGATGGTAGCAACAAGATCTTATGAAGCAAATGTTGATACATTTAACGCTCTGAAAAGTATGTTTTCAAAGGCATTAGAAATTGGAAAGTAGGGAGAATGTAAATTATGAGAATTGAAGAGAATTTTGCAAGACAACAAGCTTTATTTAATGCTAGATTCAATAGTGCTGATGATAGTGCTCAAGTTACAAAGGATGATACTTTTAGTAATGCTTTAAAAAAAGCAATTGATGGAACAAATGAAAAACTTGTAGAATCTGATGCTGCAACCAATGCATTTGTTAGAGGAGACGACATAAATATTGATGAAGTTATGATAAAGAACCAAGAAGCTAGTTTATGTCTTCAGTTTTTAACACAAACAAGAGATAAATTACTTGAAGGGTATGAAACATTATCAAAACTGCAATTGTAGTAATATGTGAGGAGAGCTAAATAATGAAAAAACTTTTAGAAAAAGTTAAGGAACTTTTTGAGAAGTTTAAATCTCAGAATAAGAAGATTAAAATTGCAGTGATTGCCTCAATAGTAGCAGTTTTAATAGCTATTGTAAGCGCTGTATTTTATTCAACATCAAATAAATATGCAGTTTTATTTTCTAATTTAGACACGGCTGATGCAAAAACTGTAGTAGATCGTTTGACAACAGATAAAGTTGAAAACAAAATAGATAGTAGTACAAATACTATATGGGTTCCTAAAAATCAAGTTGACAAGCTTAAATTGGAGCTTGCACCAGAACTTAAGTCAGGAAGTACAGGCTATGAACTTATGGATGAGCAAAGTTCATTTGGTATGACAGATGAAGAATTCAAGCTTAAAAAGAAAAGAATGCTTGAAGGAGAAATAGAAAAAGTAATAAAAAGTTTACAACCAATAGATAATGCTAAGGTTAATATTACAGAAGCGGATAGTTCAGTTTTTGTGAAGGATAAAACACAAGGTTCAGCAGCTGTTACAATAAAACTTAAAGAAGGAGCTACTTTAACTGATGATCAAGTTAAAGCAATTGTTGCTGTAGTTTCTACAAGTATAGAAAATGTTCCCAAAGAAAATGTAACTGTTATTGATCAAAATTCAAATTTACTTACTAAAGATATAAATGAAGAAGCAAATGGTCAAGCAAGTTCTGAAACTATATCAAAACAACATAAGGCTGAAGAGGAGTATGAAGATAGACTTCAAAAGTCAATTGTTAGTCTCTTAGAACCTATTGTAGGTAAAGGTAATGTTACAGCAGTTGTAAAGGCAAATCTTGATTTTGATTCTAAACAACAGACAGAAACAACAATTGATCCGAATAAGGTTATTGTAAGTCAAGAAACTTTAAAGGAAACTAACAAAAATGGTGATGGAACAGCATCTGAAAGTCCTGTTGATAATAATATGAGTAATGAAATTGTTAATAATAATTCGTCTTCAAATTCAAGTAAGGAAGAACAGAAGACTAATTATGATTCTGGAAAAAGTGAAAGTAAGACAATACAAGCCCAAGGAAAAGTTGATAGATTGACAGCAACAGTTTATCTTAATAAGACACTTACACAGGAAGAAAAACAGGAATTTGAAGATGGTGTTGCAAATGCTATAGGCATAGATGCAACAAGAGGAGATCAAATTACTGTAAGTGGAATGACATTTGATACAAGTAGTGTAGACAAGGCACAAGCGGCATTAGAAGAAATGAATGCTGAAGAAGCAGCGAATAAAAAGACAATGATGATGATTGCAGGTGGAATAGCTGGTGCAATATTATTAGGTGCAATTATATTCTTCATCCTAAAGAGAAGAAAGAAAAAGGAAGAAGAAGAAGAACAATTATTGGATACATTAATTGACGATACAATAATTCCTAAAGAACCAGATACATTTGATCCAATTGAATTTGAGACTAAAACACAAAAATCTCACTTAGAAAATGAAATAAAGAAATATGCTACAGAAAAACCAGAACAAGTAGTAGAAATAATTAAATCTTGGTTAACTGAAAATGAGAGGTGATAGCTATGGCAAAGGAAGAACGTAAACTTACTGGTGTACAAAAAGCGGCAATATTATTTATTACTCTTGGGCCTGAAGCATCATCAGGTATACTTAAAAAATTACCAGAAGGTGATATTCAGAAGATAACTTATGAAATTGCCAATATTACTTCAGTAACAGCGGAACAAAGAGAAGAAATATTAAATGAATTTTTACAAATAAATAAGGCTAGGGATTATATTATTGAAGGCGGAATGGATTATGCTAAGCAACTTTTATCAAAAGCATTAGGAGCACAAAGAGCTAATGAAATACTTGATAAAGTATCAGAAGCAACAGCTCAGTACAGACCTTTCTCAATTGCGAGAAAGGCTGACTCCAAGCAACTTCTTAATGTAATAACAGCAGAACAGCCTCAGACAATAGCACTTATATTATGTTACTTGCAGGCAGATAAAGCTGCTCAAGTTATGGCAGAACTTCCAGAGGAAACTCAAAGTGAAGTTGCTTATAGAATAGCAACTATGAATACTACGTCACCTATGGTTATTAAAGAAATTGAATCAGTGCTTGAAAGTAAATTGTCTTCTGTTGTAAGAACAGAAATGACAAGTCTTGGTGGTGTTGAAACATTAGTTGGAATATTAAATTCAGTTGATAGAACAACTGAAAAGAATATTACAGAAGGACTTGAAAGAGAAGATGCAGAACTTGCTGATAAAGTTAAAAGCTCTATGTTTGTATTTGAAGATGTTATTTCTCTTGATGATGTATCTATTCAAAGAATTCTTAGAGAGGTTGAAGCAAGTGACCTTGCTCTTGCACTTAAAGGCTGCTCAGACGAAGTTGCAAACTGTATTTATAGAAATCAATCAAAGAGAGCTGCTGCTTCATTAAAGGAAGATATGGAATTCCTTGGGCCAGTTAGAATTACTGATGTTGAAAAAGCACAACAAAAGATTGTTTCTATTATTAGAAGGTTAGATGATGCTAATGAAATTATAATTTCGAGAGGTGGAGAAGATGCAATCATCGTATAGTCTCATAAAAAATGGGTTTGCTAAGTCTGGAGAAAAAAAGGTTATAACAACTGAATATGTGAGCAAAGCTCAGATTGCAGCTATTGAAGAAGCTAAAAAAAGGCAGCTTGAAGAAGAACTTTTAAATGAAAGTAAAAAAGCAAATAGTTCACAAATTGATCCTGAAGAACTACTAAAAAGATATGAAGAAATAGGTCAGAGAATAATTCAGGATGCTGAAAATGAAAAAAAGGCTCTTCTTTTAAGAATTCAGATGGAAGCAAGTAATGCAGAAAAAAATGCATATGAAAAGGGTTATGAGCAGGGAATGAAAAATGGATATGATGATGGTTATAAGAAAGCTTATGATGAAACTATAGAAAATGCTCAAAAACAGGCAGCGGATATAGTAGGAAATGCTGAAAAACTACTTAAGTCTGCTCAAAGTGATTATGCAGAATATCTAGATAACAAGAAAAATGAAGTTATAAAACTAGCTTTAAATATTGCAGAAAGTATAACAAGAAAATCTTTAGATAGAAATGATTCGATGAATGATTTAATTGAAGAAGCTTTTAAAATATCTAAAGGTGAAGAAAGCATTATTTTAAGGTCTAATTCATTTCATATTGATGAATTGAAAAAGAATTGTGAAAGATGGAAGTTATCATATGCAATAAAAAATGAGATTTTTGTAATAAGTGATGATTCAATGGAACCTGGAAATGCTATATTGGAAAAACCAAGTGGTATTGTAAAAGTTGGTGTAGATGTTGGAATGGAACAGGTGAAAAAAGCTATTTTAGCATAATAAAATATGCAATATAAATGTAGATAAGATAGAATAGAATGAAAAACTGTTACAATGTACAAGTGAAAAAATTATAGAATAATTTTATCTATAATTGTCAATTGTCAATTGTCAACTGTTCATTGGAAAGGGATAGCTATGATTGATTTAGAGGTGAATTTTGAGCGAATATTAAAGAAAATTAATAGTACATCTCCTATGTATAGTGAGGGAATTGTAAAAAAGGTAATTGGACTTACTATAGAAGTACAAGGAATTAAAGCTTTTGTAGGTGAGCTATGTATTATTTATAACGAAAGAAATTTACCAATTAATTGTGAAGTTGTAGGATTCAGAGATGAATTTGTAATACTTATGCCTCTTGACGAACTTATAGGTATATCTCCAGGATGTAAGGTTGTACCACAACATAAACCTTTAAGTGTAAAATGTTCAGATAAACTTCTAGGGCATATAATTGACGGTTTAGGGAAGCCGTTGGATTGTGAAAGTCTTGAATATGATGGTGATGACTATCCGTTAGAAAATGAAGCACCTGATCCTATGAAAAGAAAAAGAATAAAAGAAATAATGCCTACAGGAGTTCGAGCAATTGATGGTTTTCTAACTGTTGGAGATGGACAGAGAATAGGTATATTTGCAGGTAGTGGTGTTGGTAAAAGTACAACTCTTGGAATGATTGCAAGAGAAGCAAAAGCAGATGTTAATGTTATTGCTCTTATAGGGGAAAGAGGAAGAGAGGTTCTTGAATTCATGGAAAAGGATTTGGGACCAGAAGGTATGAAAAAGTCTGTTGTAGTATGTGCTACATCAGATAAGCCAGCATTAATAAGAATGAAGGGTGCACTTACAGCCACTGCAATTGCAGAATATTTTAGAGATCAAGGTAAAAAAGTAATATTAATGATGGATTCAGTAACGAGATATGCAATGGCTCAAAGAGAAGTTGGACTTGCAATAGGAGAACCACCAGCAACTAAAGGATATACACCTTCTGTATTTGCAAAGCTTCCAAAGCTTATGGAAAGAGCAGGAACATCTATGGATGGTTCAATAACAGCTTTTTATACAGTACTTGTTGATGGTGATGATTTTAATGAACCAATTGCAGATGCAGTAAGAGGGATACTTGATGGGCATATTGTTTTATCTAGAGATTTAGCTCATAAAAACCATTATCCTGCTATTGATGTGTTAAATAGTGTAAGTAGACTTATGAGCCAGATTGCACCAAAGGATCATAAAGATTCAGCATCATTAGCCAGAGATTTACTTGCAACTTATAAGGATTCGGAAGATTTAATAAATATAGGTGCTTATGTTAAAGGAAGTAATAAAAAGATTGATATGGCAGTGGCTTACAATGACAAGTTAAATAATTTTTTATGTCAAGGAATTGATGAAAAGACTTCTTTTGATGAAACGCAGCAAGAATTAGTATCAATGTTTAGATAAATTAAATTGCATAGTAGGTGATTAAAAACATTAATTACCTGCTGTCAGTTTTAAATTAAGGCATATGTGACTTGTAATTTTTTTAATGCCTTATATGTTAAACGAGGTGATGAATTATATGGCAGAAAAGTTTAAGTTTAGTCTCGATAAACTTCTTGATATAAGAAGAGAAAAAGAGGAAGAAAGTAAAAGACTTTTTACTGAAAGTCAGAGAGAAAAAAGAAAGATTGAAGAAAAAATTGAAGATCTACAAAATAATTATGATAAATACAAAGGGATAAGTGAACATGAAGATGTAGTTTATCAAAAATTAAAAAGGTATTATGTACAAGGGTTACAAAGGGGTATAAAAACAGCAAAAGATGATTTGTTATCAAAGAATCTTGAAGTTGATAAAAGAAGAAGAGAATTAATAGAAAAGCAAATTGAAAGAAAGACTGTAGAGACATTAAAGGAAAAGAAACGCTCAGCATTTGTCAAGGAACAGGAACGCATTGAACAAATAAATCTTGATGAGTTAGCACTATATGCATTTATAAGAAATAAAAACATTTAATATTTCAATGTGTAATTGACATTTTAATTTAGAGGGTAGTTGAAGTGTGAATTGTGCATTGAAATATAAAAATGCACAGTCTTAATTTAAAATTTATAAAGAGGGAGGTGAAAATTATGGTTATGACATCACAAGTCTCATTAGATTTTAGTAATAGTAACTTAAATCTATCATCAAAAAGTTCTAATTCATTATCAAGTACTGCAGTAAATAAGACTTCAAAGGAATTAAATAATGCACTTGATAATAGCAAATCAAACTCTAAAACATCCAACAAAAAAGATGATTTTAAAGAGGTATTAAACTCAAAGAAAAGTTCTGATGAAAAGAACGATAAAATTACTAATGATAAAATTACTAATAAAGATGATAATAGTTCTGAAATAAATACTAAATTAAAAGAACTAAAAGATAAAGTTGAAGAATTAAAAGATAAAATTGAGGAAAATCCTGAGGATATAAAAGATGTTAATGACATAATTAAATCATTATTAACAGCTCTTAATAATTTGCTTCAATTAAACAATAATTCAGAGGTTAAACCAGAAATAGCTACAGATATGTCAAATGTTTCTATTGAGAATTCAGGAAATGATTCTTTAAAAGTATTAAATCAATTATTAGAATTATTGAGTAGTGAAGAAGCTAAAAGTAGTTTTGATTCAGAATCGTTAACTAGTATGAAAGATTTATTATCGCATCTACAAGGACAATTATCAGATGAATCAAAAGTTTCTGATAAAATGAAAGACGGACTAAGTGACATAATTTCAAAACTTACAGATATGATTGATGATGCTAATAATAATGGTAAGAAAGTATTGACCCTTGAAGAGATGCTTAACAAAGGTTATTCTCAAGATCAAAGCAGTAATGAGAATGAAACTAATGAAATGTTTAGTGGTAAGAAAGAAACTTCTAAAGAGGATAAATTTTTAAATTCATTATTGGATGATAATAAGGATAATTCAGTTGATAATAAAATTAACTTATTTGCATCAAGAACTCAAAATGTTCAAGGACAAAATACTGTTGTAAGAGGCCTGACAGTAAATAAGGCTACTTTTACTCAAGATTTAATACAAGATATAAAATATATGTCCACAAATAATCTTAAGGAATTAACTGTAAAAGTAAATCCAGGTAATCTTGGAGAAATAACAATAAAGTTAATTCAAGAAGATGGATTGATGAAAGCAAACTTAAAAGCAAACTCAAAAGAAACTACGGCATTACTATCACAAAACCTTGCAGAAATTAAAAAAGAACTTGGAGATCAAAGCATAAAAATATCTGAAGTTAATATTGACTTATATAATGAAGATACAACTTTCTTTAAAGATGGAGGATTTGGTGGAACATTATCTCAAGAACAAGGAAGAGATGAAAATAAAGGTTCAACAACAGATACTTCAAGAAATTCTTTAGAAATTCAAAATGATGAAGATATATTTGAAAATAATGCTGAAATTGATACAACATTAGATTTTCTTGCATAGGAGGTGAGGTAAATGGCAACAAAAGTTACAAATGCGCTAGGATATACAGACAGAGGAACAGCAATTGTTAGCTCTAATACAGAACTTGGACAAAATGCGTTTATGAATATATTAGTTGCTGAGCTTAGTAATATGGATCCTACTAAAGATCAAGATTCAACAGCATATGTTACTCAAATGGCGGAATTTGCCAGTATAGAACAACTTAATAATCTGAATACGACAATGAGAAACTTTTCTTATCAACAAATGGTTGGACAAGTTGCGATTCTTAATGATAGAGATGAAGATGGAAATAACAAGTTTGGTCTTATTACTCAAGTATTTAAAAGTGGAACTTACACATATGCCACTGTTTTAGATGCGGCTACAGGGACTTATTCTAATTATGAAATAAGTAGAGTAATTGGTACGTCAGATTCAGGATATACTAGTGCAAACTTTGAAACTGCATTGAATTCTAATTTCTTATCAGCAAAAGCGTTGGCAGATAGTGGTGCAAAAGCGGTAGTTGTAGAAACTGAAACTAAAAATGAAACTTCAACAGATAGTGATGGCAAGACAACTACAACAACTACAACAGTGACAACTGCTAAGAAATGTGTAATTAAAAGTGCATATCTTGACAAGGCAGGTAGTCAGGTTAATGTTACAGTAGCATTTCTTGATGATGAAGGAAATGAAACAGATGAAACCAAAGTTTATAATTATACTAGTATAGTTATTGCTGGTAATTTAACAGATGAAGTAATGGATGAAGCAGTTAAGAATCATACAACAACCACAGAAACTGACAAGGATGATTCAACTGATGAGGAAAGTTCAAATACAAAGACTCCTACAGCAGGAATTAAAGAAGCAGCAACTTCATATATTGCAAATAATCAAAAAAATATTACAAAAGAAAATGAAATATTATCAAAAATAGCAGGGATTTAAATGAGCTATAGGATAATTAATGGACAAGCATATTCTGTAGGAAATTTTGAACATATTAAAAATAACCAAAATGATTTAAATATAAAAAATACAAAAGATGATAAAAGCTTTAGAGATGTATTAAAAGATGTAAAAAGCCCAAAAGAAGGGTTTACAGTATCTAAACATGCAGCACAAAGGCTTAATGAGATTAACTTTACAAAAGATGACATGAATAAAATAGAAAAAGGATTCCAAATCGCAAAAGAAAAAAACTCAAAAAATACTGTTATGATTTATAAAGATATTGCACTTATTGCAAGTGTCGAAAATAAGACTTTGATAACAGCAATTGAGAAAGAAAGAGCTAAAGAGAATATATTCACAAATGTGGATAGTGTAGTAATTTTATAGGCAGGACCAAGTTTGTTGAAAGTTAGCAATTTACAATTAACAGTTAGATAAACAACTGTTAACTGTTAACTGAATAAAGGGTGCCTCAATCTGTGGAATGACAGAAGCAGATTATACAAATTATGATTTGGAGGAGTAAATTATGTTAAGATGTATGTATTCCGGAATAAGTGGAATGAAGGTTAATCAACAAAAACTTGATGTAATAGGTAATAATATAGCAAATGTAGGAACAACAGCTTTTAAATCATCAAGAGCTGAGTTTTCAGATATGTTGTATCAAAATGCAGGAGTAGCAACATCACCTACATCTAATAAAGGTGGTACTAATGCAAAGCAAGTAGGTCTTGGTGCAAAACTTGCAAGTATTGATAAAGTAATGTCACAAGGTAATGCATTATCAACTGGAAGAACATTAGATGCTTGTGTTGATGGTGAGGGATATTTTGTTGTAGGTAATGGATTAGTTGATTATACAGGTGCTGGAACAATAGTAACAAAGGATGGAGAATTAATAGGCGGAGATGGTATGTCAATTAATTATACTAGAGATGGTAATTTTCAGTTGGATTATGAGGGGAATTTAGTGACTTCTGACGGTTATAGAATAATGGGTTATCCATTAACAGCAACACAACCTAAAACTGGAACTGACACAGTACCTCCGTCAGGAGCTTCAGCAGATGGAGGATCAATTTCTAATAAAGAAGTAACAAAAACTGGAATTGATAGTATAGAGCCAGGAAGTGCAGTGTATGTTGATGCAGATGGAGTGTTAAAGGCAGCTAGTGATACACTTCAACCACTAAGGATTCCGGATTCGGTTTTTGTACCAGGAGATGCTACTGCAACACCACCAACTGAAGATAGTTGGCAAAAGGTTAAATCATTTACTATTGGAAAAGATGGTGTTATTACAGCGGTTCTTGCAAATTCAAAGAGAACTGCTTTAGGGCAAGTAGCTATGGCATCATTTAAAAATCCAGCAGGGTTAACAGCAGTAGGTGGAAATTTATATGAAGTTTCTGCAAATTCAGGTCCAGTACTTGTTAAGACCTCTGTTAATATTGATAAAAAAGCAGATGGTACAGCAGATACGACTAATTTTGACAACAGTAAGGGATTTGGAGACATAATTCAAGCATGTCTTGAAGCATCAAACGTAGATTTGACAGAACAATTTACAGATATGATAACAGCAACAAGAAGCTTCCAGGCTTCTTCTAAGATGATTACAACAGGTGATGAAATACTTCAGACAATTACAGGATTGATGAGATAATATTTAAATTTACATAAGAAAAAGCTTAAAATATTATGAATTATTACCGATTATTTTCAATTAATGTTATGCATACATTAAAACATTTTATTGCTTTAAATTAGGATAAAATTGAGAATAAACGGAGGAAGAAATATGTTAAGATCAATGTACTCAGGAATAAGTGGGATGAAAGTAAATCAAGCTAAACTTGATGTTATAGGTAACAATATTGCAAACGTAAGTACTACAGCATTTAAAGCATCAAGTGCTAGATTCTCAGACATGCTTTATCAAAATAGTTCAACAGCAACATCACCAACATCAACTAAAGGTGGTACTAATGCAAAGCAGGTTGGGCTTGGTGCAAAACTTGCAAGTATTGATAGAGTGATGTCACAAGGTAATGCATTATCAACAGGAAGAAGTTTAGATGCATGTGTTGATGGGGAAGGTTACTTTATCGTTGGAAGTGGTGTTATTGATTATAGTGGATCAGGAAGCACATTAAATGATAATATGAGTATTACAGGTGGAAATATGTCTGTAAACTATACAAGAGATGGAAACTTTCAATTAGATTATGAAGGTAATTTAGTTACATCAGATGGATATAGAGTAATGGGATATCTAGTAACTGCTAAAACTTACGATAAAGATGGTAATGAAATTACAGACGGAGCTCCTGTGTCACAACCATCAAGTATTGATGAAAATGGTGTAGGACAGTATGTTGATGCAGATGGTGTAATAAAGGCGGTAGATAACAAAACTCTTCAACCATTAAGAATACCAGATACAGTACATGTACCAGAATATACTGATTCTGATGGAAATGTTGTACCAGCAAGCGATCAAAAGGTTCAGTCATTTACAATAGGAAAGGATGGAGTTATAACAGCAGTTCTTGCAAATGGAAGCAGAACAGCCCTTGGACAAGTTGCTATGGCATCATTTAAAAATCCGGCTGGATTAACAGCCGTAGGTGGAAATTTATATGAAGCTTCATCTAATTCAGGGCCAGTACTTGTTAAAACTCCTATAAATATTGATAAAAATGAGGATGGATCTGCAGCAGATACAAACTTAGATAATAGTAAAGGATTTGGGGATCTTATTCAAGGGTGTCTTGAAGCTTCAAATGTAGATTTGACAGAGCAATTTACAGATATGATTACAGCAACAAGAGCCTTTCAGGCATCATCAAAAATGATAAATACAGCAGATGAGATTCTTCAAACAGTAACAGGATTAATGAGATAATAATTAAAAATAAAATATACTCTATGGACAGAAGGTTATTTTGTCTATAGAGTATTAAAAAATAGATACAATTGATAATGTACAATGTATAATAACACTAATAGTTTATTTTTAATTAAAAGTGGATGTGTACATTGTCCATTGTCTAAATTGATGTTATAAAGGGGGTAGAATTATGATAGATTTAACTGCTATGAATAATACAGAATTTGTACTTAATGCAGATCATATTGAAAAAATAGAATGTGTTCCAGAAACATTAATTACATTGACTAATGGTAAAAAGTATATCGTATTAGAAACTGTTGAAGAAGTAAAGAGTAAAGTTATTAAATATAAAAACAAAATCTTTACATACAAAATATAGGAGGCATTAAAATGAAAAAGAATGATATGTTGACGGCCATAGGACTTCTTTTAGGAATAGGTATGATGTTTTATGGTATGGCAAGTGGAGGATTAAGTGAGATGCATCTATTTTGGGATGCACCATCTTTAGCAATAACTATAGGGGGATCGTTAGCAGCCGTAATGATAGTAACTCCTATGTCAGAATTTAAAAAATTTGGAACATTATTTGTTCAGGCTTTTAAAGAGCCATCTTCATCAAGTATAGAAACAGTTGCAAAATTTAGTGAGTTATCAAGAAAAGCTAGAAAAGAAGGGCTTTTATCATTAGAAGATGCAATTAATAATTTAGAAGATAAATTTTTAAAAAAAGGTCTTCAAATGGTTGTTGATGGTATTGAGCCAGAGTCAATTAAGGAGATACTTGAACTTGAGATAGCAGGTATGGAGACAAGACATGGCAATGGAGCTAGTATATTTAAAACATGGGGGGCTTTTGCACCAGGATTTGGTATGCTTGGTACTCTTATTGGGTTGATACAGATGCTTGGAAACCTTTCGGATGCATCAACAATAGCATCTGGTATGGGAAAGGCTCTTATTACAACTTATTATGGTTCATTACTTGCTAACTTAATTGCAACACCAATTGCACAAAATTTGTCTGCAAAGAGTGCTTATGAAGTAAATATGAGAGAAATGATGGTTGAAGGAATTATTGCAATTCAGTCAGGTGTTAATCCTAGAATTGTTGAAGATAAGCTTATATCTTATCTATCACCATCTGAAAGAGAAGAATACAGCAAAACACATGGAGATAGTGCTCAGGTAAGTGAAGGAGTGGCTTAGTGTATGGCAAGAAAAAAGAAATCATCTAATAATGAATTAACTGGTGATGAATGGTTAGGAACATATTCTGACTGTGTTACATTGCTTATGACATTTTTTGTACTATTATACTCTATGTCTACAGTTGATGCCCAAAAAGTTCAGGCGATTTCTCAGGCATTTTCAATAATGAGTGGAAAATCTGCCGACAGTATATTACAATATGATATGTACCAAGGTAGTCAGCCTGTACTTGGTGGAGAATCAAAAGTAGAAAATACTATACAACAAAGTGAAAATGTTGATAAAAAAACCATGTATGAAGATGTAAAAGAATTTGTAGATAAGAATCAGCTTAATACAACTATAGACATTGCACAGGATGAAAATGGAGTAGTATTACAGCTGAGAGATAATATACTCTTTGAATCAGGAAAAGCAGATTTAATTGATGGTAGTAGTGAGATACTTGATAAAATAAATACATTAATATCAACTTTACCGAATTCTATTGTTATTGAAGGGCATACTGATAATGTACCTATAAGTACAAGTATTTATAAAGATAACTGGGATTTATCGACTGCAAGAGCATCAAATGTACTGCGATATTTTACTCAGTTAAAAGGTCAGGATCCTACAAGATTTTCAGCAGCAGGATATGGAGAGTATAGACCTAAGGTTGACAACAGTACTGATGAGAATAGAGCTCAAAATAGAAGAGTTAATATTTTAATTGTTTCAAATAATGAGGAGTGATAGTAATGGCTAAAAAAGAGAATGATAAAGGAAAAGAGAAGGTTGAGGGAAAAGAAAAAGGTGGAAAAGGCCTTATGGTTGTTCTATTCATTTTAGGATTAATAGTTTTAGGAGGAGCAACTTTCGGTGGGGCTTATCTATTTATGAAGACTAATAAAACCGTATCAGCTCAAGAAGTTGTTGTTGAAAATGCATATGTTGATTTAGAAGAGTTCACTGTTAATTTAGCTGATGAAGGTGGTAAAAGATACTTTAAGGGAGAATTATCTGTAGGTTATGATAAATCAAACAAAAAAATGGCAGAAGAAATAACAGCCAATACAGTAGTAATAAGAGATACAATTATATTTTACTTTAAAGGACAAAAGGCAGATTTTATAAATAATATCAATAATGAGCAAAAAATTAAAGACGATTTGATTGTAGCTATAAACAAACAATTACAAAAAGGTAAAATAACTGATATTAGATTTAAGAATATGATAGTTCAATAAGGTAAAGTTATGGATTTTGAATTTTTGAAGATGTGTATCCAACTTTTTATAGCTTTAGGGATAACACTAGGAATTATATTTTTAAGTTATAAGATACTGGGAACAAAAGTTGAAAGTATAAATAATAATAAATATGTAAAAGTCATAGAAAGAACTCAAGTAACAAAAGATAATGCAATTTTAGTTGTTAAAGTTGGGAAAAAAGGGTATGTAATGACATGTTCTGGGAGTAGTATGGAAAGGCTTTCAGAACTATCACAGGAAGAAATTAATGAAATAGAAGAAAATAAGAAAAGATATAATAAGGAAATTATGGATGGATACAACAAAGTTGTTTCAGCATCTAAAAATAATGTTTCTAAGGTATTAAAGAATATAAGATCAAAGGAAGAGAAACATGAGAAATAAGAGAAAAATGTTATTTATGTTTGCAGCAGCATTTTGCTTTTTTATGATATTTGCTATAAAGGTTCATGCAGCTCCAACGACTACAGATATACCACAAGTTAATATTTCTTTTGGAGATGGTTCAGATTCTCCAAAAGATTATGTAACTAATATTAGATTACTTATATTTTTTACAGTACTTGCATTGCTTCCATCAATTGTAATAATGGTGACTAGCTTTACAAGAATAGTAGTTGTATTTTCGTTCTTAAAAACAGCTATAGGTGTAACTCAATCGGTTCCGAACCAAATTCTTACAGGGCTTGCTATCTTTCTTACTTTTTTTATAATGCAGCCCGTTTATAGTCAAATGAATACTAATGGTATTCAGCCTTATCTTGAAAACAAGATAACACAAGAACAGGCTATTGATGAAATATCAAAGCCTTTAAAAGAGTTTATGGCAAAAGAAACTAGACAGGATGACCTAGAACTTTTTATTGATATTAACAATGTTGACAAACAAAGTATTGCTGAAGCTAAAGATATACCTTTTACATCCTTAGTACCAGCATTTGCAATTAGTGAACTTAGAACAGCATTTGAAATTGGATTTTTAATATTCTTACCATTTTTAGTTATAGATATGGTAGTGGCAAGTGTTTTAATGTCAATGGGTATGTTTATGCTACCACCTACAACAGTAGCGCTTCCATTTAAACTAATATTATTCGTAATGGTAAATGGATGGCATCTATTAGTAGAACAACTGATAAAAAGTTTTATGTGAGGTGTAATATAATATGAGTGAAATAATGCTAAATGGAGTTGTGAAAGATACAATAGTAACAGCAATAAAAGTTGGAGCACCAATTCTTATTGTGGTTCTTGTACTTGGTCTTATAATAAGTATTATTCAAGCAACTACACAGATTCAGGAACAGACATTAACATTTGTACCTAAATTAATAGCAACTGCAATTGTAGGATTAATGCTTGGAAATTGGATGCTTCACACAGTAGTGTCATTTACAAATAGAATATTTGATATGATTGCAAGGATATCATCATAAGGAGGTAAGCATTTTGATTAATTTAGCTTACTTTCTAGGAATATTTTTAATATTTTTAAGAATAAGTTCTTATTTTGTAGCAACAAAAATATTTTTTCCAAGTGGGACTCCAATAATGTTTAAAACAGGTTTTTCTATGATATTATCATATGGAATAATTTCTGGAGTTGACCACAATACAGTACTGGCAATTGATAGCAATTATATGATTGCATTTTATATTATCAGTGAAGTATTAACTGGTTTAATATTAGGATACATAACAAATTTAGTTTTTCAGGCAGCAAAGCTTGCTGGAAGCTGGATAGATATTCATGCAGGATTTTCAATGGTTACAGTATTAGATCCTGCAACACAAACATCAACTACTCTTATGGGGAATTTATTTTATTTTGTTTCCCTAGTATTCTTTTTTATGATTAATGGTCAAGAATTAATTGTAAAATCAATATATGAAAGTATTAGTATTGTGCCATTAGGACATACAATAGTTTATCAGGAAACTGTTATGGGAGCTGCTGAAACAATAGTAGATTTTTTTGTACTAGGTGTTAAAATAGCCCTACCAATAGTTTTAATAATAGTTATGACTGATATTTGTTTAGGTCTTATAACAAGGACAGTACCTACAATACCAATAATGATTTTTGGTATGCCTATAAAAAATATACTTGGATTTATAACATTTTTAATAATAATGCCAACAATGCTTAAGATTATTGGAACTGCTATATATGAACTTCCAGATATATTCAACAAAATATTTAAACTCATACCAGTAGTACCACTGGCGTTTGTCTTTGCCAGTGATGATAAAACAGAGGAAGCTACACCTAAGAAAAAATCGGATTCTAGAAAAAAAGGTCAGATTGCAAGAAGTAAAGATGTTGGTGTGGCTCTAACTATGGTAGTATGTACAATTGCTGTTTCAGCTTGCTGGAATATGATGATAAATGGATTTAAAGAAGTAATGATTTATTTTTTACAATTACCTACGTTAGATAATTTTGATAAACTTTCATTAACAGGAATATCAATAACAGTAATAATGAGAGTTGCCTATGGATTGTTACCAATAGCCTTACCAATCATGGTTGGAGGGATTATTGCTAGTTTAATGCAGACTGGATTTTTGATAACAGGAGAACCTTTAAAACCTTCTTTTGGGAAATTAAATCCATTATCGGGAATAAAAAATATGATTTCAAAGAGAAGTCTTGTTGATTTATGTAAAAATCTTATAGTAATATCAATTGTAAGTATTATTGCATATAGATATATTTCTTCTAATTATCAACAAATAATTTCTATGTCCAATATATATTTGCCAAGTCTTAATGTAGAAATTAAAAATCTTGTTTTGGGTATTTTTAAACAAATATGTATAGTTCTTATTGTAATAGCAGCTATTGATTATTTTGTTCAGTTTAAAATGCATAATCAAGATTTAAAGATGTCAAAGCAGGAAGTTAAAGAAGAATATAAACAACAAGAAGGGGATCCACAGCTTAAAGGGAAAATAAAGCAGAAGCAGAGGGAAATGAGTAGACAGAGAATGATGCAGTCAGTATCTGATGCTACAGTAGTAATTACAAATCCTACTCACCTTGCTATTGCGTTAAAATATGAAGAAGGTACAGATATGGAAGCACCAAAGGTTCTTGCAAAAGGTGCTGATTATTTAGCTTTAAAAATAAAATCAATTGCGAAGGAAAATGAAATTCCGATAATTGAAAATAAACCACTTGCAAGAATGATGTATGATAAAGTAGAAATTGATAATGATATACCACCAGAATTATATCAGGGGGTAGCGGAAATACTTGCAATTGTTATGAAGATCAAAAAGTAGAAAGACATAGAAAACTAAAAGCAATGAATAATTGTAATAAGCAATTGGCATAAACAGTGTATGTATTAAAGAATAATTTAATATATTCTGAAATTGTCAATTATCAATTGTTCAATGTCAATTAAAAAAGAGGGATGTGTGAATTTTGTTAGGAGAGAAGAGGCTTGACATAAAAAGTAATTTAGATGTGGTAATAGCATTTGGAGTTATTGGAATTGTACTTATGATAATTATTCCATTACCAAAAATTATGCTAGATTTGCTACTAGCTTTAAATATAACTATATCAATAGTTATAATTCTTATTACCATGTTTACAACTAATGTATTACAGCTTTCGGTGTTTCCTACACTATTGCTTGTAACTACATTGTTTAGATTAGGTCTTAATATATCTTCAACAAGGCTTATCTTAACAGAAGCTGATGCAGGAACCATAGTTTCAGCGTTTGGTGACTTTGTTATACGTGGTAATTATGTGGTAGGTATAATTATATTCCTTATCATTGTAGTAATACAGTTTATGGTTATTACAAATGGTGCAGGAAGAGTTTCAGAAGTATCAGCAAGATTTACACTTGATGCTATGCCTGGTAAACAGATGAGTATTGATGCTGATTTAAATTCAGGTATGATTGATGATGCCATGGCAAAAAAGAGAAGACAGGATCTTCAAGCTGAAGCAGATTTTTATGGAGCAATGGATGGTGCATCTAAGTTCGTAAAAGGTGATGCTATAGCAGGTATTATAGTTACAATAATAAATATTATTGGTGGAATAATTATTGGTGTAATGTTTAATGGGATGGATGCAGGAACAGCAGCTCAGACTTATACAAAGTTAACAGTAGGGGATGGGCTTGTAAGTCAGGTTCCAGCATTATTGATATCTACAGCATCTGGTATATTAGTTACACGTTCAGGTAATGATGAAACTTTTGGAGATACTGTATCAAACCAATTAACAGCATTCCCAATTGCTACAGGTATTGCAAGTGCTGTAATGTTGTTTTTAGGACTTGTTCCTAATATGCCTAAAATTCCATTCTTTGTTGCAGCTGTAGCAATGGGTGGATTAACATATCTTTTATATAAAGAAGATGCAGCAAAGCAAGTGGAAGAGGTTATAACTGAAGAAGAAGAAATAATGCAACAGGAAAGAAAAGAGCCTGAAAATGTTATGAATTTAATTTCTGTTGAAGCAATGGAAGTGGAAATTGGATATGGGCTCATACCTCTTGCAGATGAAAGCTCAGGAGGAGATTTGCTTCAAAGAATTGCATCAGTTAGAAGACAGTGTGCAATTGAAATGGGAATTGTAGTTCAACCTATAAGAATAAGAGATAATCTTCAGCTTAAAACTAATGAATATATAATTAAAATAAGAGGGACAAAAGTTGTATCTTCTGAATTGATGCCAAGCATGCTTTTATGCATGGACCCAACAGGGGAAAATTCAGATTTACCAGGTATAAAAACAATTGAACCTACATTTGGTCTTCCAGCAGTATGGATAAATAAAGATCAAAGAGAAGATGCTGAAATTAAGGGATTAACAGTAGTTGATCCTACGACAGTTATGGTAACACATTTAACAGAAACAATTAAAAACCATTCTTATGAATTACTTGGAAGACAAGAAGTTAAACTTATTGTTGACAATGCTAAAGAGAAGTATAGTGCTGTTGTTGAAGAACTTATACCTGACTTATTAACCATTGGTGAACTTCAAAAAGTATTGCAGAATTTATTGAGAGAAAAAGTTCCAATAAAAGATATAGTTACAATAATGGAATCATTAGCGGATAATGCTAGAAATACAAGAGACCTTGAAGTATTAACTGAATATGTAAGATTTTCTTTATCGCGAACTATATGTAATACAGTTGTAGATGAGAACAGAACTATAAATGTTGTAACTTTAGACCCAGTAATAGAGGATATAGTAGCAAATAATATTCAAAAATCAGTTCAGGGATCATTCCCAACTGTAGATCCAGATACGACTACGAAGATACTTGGAGCAATAAAGGATACCGTGGAAAGCGTTTATTTTTATAATAATCAGCCTATAATACTTGTTTCACCTAATATAAGACCAGTATTTAGAAAGCTTATAGAAATGGTATTCCCACAAATAATGATTATTTCATTAAATGAAGTACCAAATGATGTTCAAATTAATAGCGAAGGAGTTGTAAGAATATAGATGATCATAAAAAAATATCTCGTTAAAAATATTAATGAAGCTATGAGTAAAATACGATATGAACTCGGAAAAGATGCTATTATAATAAGTCAAAGAAAAGTTAGAAAATCAGGTTTTTCGGGATTATTTTCCGGGAAATTAATAGAAGTTACAGCAGCAGTTGAAAGTTCTGTTAATGAAGAAAAGAAAGATGAGAATCATAAACAAAATATTATTACTGAAGAAGATGAATTTAAAAAGTCTATTGAAAGTATAAAAAAACTAATGGAGAATGAAATTGCAGTAACGCAAACTAAGGAAAAGCCTTCAGAATTAAATAATAGGATAAACGAACATAATAGTAATGTTGAAAAAGAAAGACAAGGTTCAATTATTGATTCTCTTGTGGGAGTCGAAGATAATGACAGTAAAATAATACAAAATGATATTTACAGGAAGAATTCTTCAAATAATAATAATCATGAACTTAGTGTTGAATCTGTACATAAAGAAGTTGAAGAATTAAAAACTTTGATAAATAAAGTAATAGAGAATAAAAGTACTATTTCAGAACATGTGGATAAGTCAATTGAAGAATCTAATTCATTAAATTTAGATTCTTTACAAGAACAATTGAATAATTTGGATATTGATGAAGATTTCTATGATGATATTATAAATATGGCTTTAGATTATAAAGATGAAGATATTAGTGAAACTGAGATATTAAGAGATATTTTTGAGAGAGATATTCTTGTAACTAATAAGGGGCTTAATGGAAAAGTTGTATTAGTAGGACCTACAGGTGTAGGAAAGACAACTACAATTGCAAAGCTTGCTGGCAGACTTGCACTTGTTGAAAAGAAAAAAGTAGGATTAATAACTATCGATACATATAGAATAGGGGCTATTGAACAGCTTAAAACATATGCAGAAATAATGAATATACCATTTAAAGTTGTTATTACTATAAAAGAGATGGAAAATGCAATTGAATCAATGGAAGATTGCGATGTTGTACTTATAGATACTACTGGACGAAGCAGTAAAAATACAATGCAGATTTCAGAACTTAGAGCATTTGTACAAAAGGCTAATCCAGATCATGTTAATATGGTTATAAGTGCTACAACTAAGAACAAAGATATAAAAGGTATATTAAAAGGCTATTCTGAACTTGAATATGAAAGTGTAATTGTAACAAAGCTTGATGAAACAACGGCTTATGGATCTATATATAATATATCAAGAAATTCTAATAAGCCTATTAGTTTTATAACTATTGGTCAAAATGTTCCAGATGATATAAAATTATCAACTAAGGAGGAACTTACACGCTTTATATTAGGGGAGGAAACTCTATGTTAGATCAAGCAGAAGCGCTCAGAAAATTAGCAGATAATGATGGAAAAGAAAATCAAAAGAATAATATTAGCAAAATTATAACAGTAACATCTGGAAAAGGTGGAGTTGGAAAAAGTAATTTTGTTGTGAATCTTGCTATTACTTTACAAAAAAATGGTAAAAAAGTTCTTATTTTTGACGCGGATCTTGGCATGGGAAATGATGATGTTCTTATGGGACTATATCCTAAACATAATATATTTGACATTATATTTACTGATTTGACATTAAAGGATATAATTATAGAGGGGAATGAAGGAGTTGCTTTAATTCCAGCAGGTTCAGGTTTAAATAAAGTTCATGAACTTACTGAAAATGAAAGGCAGTTATTTTTAAGTAAATTATCTGAACTTGATGAATTTGATTATATATTAATGGATACTGGAGCTGGAGTAAGTAGAGATATATTAGCATTTATATCTGCATCAGAAGAACTTATAATAATAACAACTCCTGAACCAACATCGCTTACAGATGCATACAGTCTTGCAAAAGCAGCAGATCATTTTAAACTAAAAGATAACGCAAAAGTTATAGTGAATAAAGCGTTTTCTAAAGAAGAAGGAATTGAAACATTTAATAAATTTAACAGAGCTGTGACTAAATTTTTAAATATAAAAATTGAATATTTAGGTTATATTTTGGACGATAGAAAACTTGTACAAAGCGTAAGAGCTCAAAAACCATTTGTAACTTTATATCCTAATTGTGATGCTTCTAAAAATATAGAAGATATTGCAATGAAAATTTTAGGACAAGACTCTGTAAATACAGGCGGTGCAAAAAAACTATTTAAAAAACTACTTAATTTATTTTCATAAGGGGGATTTTACACATGGATAATTTTCAACTGGATGTAAATGACAGACTCGAAGTTATAGCAAAAGATAAAGCATATAAAAGCCTGATAACTGATGTTGATGAGGATTGGATAAAGATTAATGTTCCAGTTTTTGAAGGTGAATATTTAGTATTGTATAGTGGTGAAATGGTAATAATAAATATGTATCTTGATAACGGAAAATGCTATAGTTTTAATGCTAAAGTGTTATCAAAAGGAAAAGAAGGAAACATACCGTATTACAAATTATCAGAACCTATTAATATTAAAAGAATACAAAGAAGAAATTATTTTAGAGTAGGAATTTTAAACAATGCTTACTATAAAAATATAACTAATTTAGATAAAAATGATGTTGATGATGAACAATACACAGAAGCAATGATGTTGGATTTAAGTGGAGGCGGATTAAAACTGAAAATTAATGAAGATGTTCAGATGCATGATATATTATCAATTAAAATGAGAATAAAGGGTTCAGAAATTGTTGTTAATGGGGAAGTTGTGCGAATAGAAATTTCAGAAGATAGAAATAAAATGTGTGGTATAAAATTTTTAGATATTTCACAATCGCAAACTGATAGAATCATAGAAGAATTATTTGAAATAATGAGAAAACAAAGGGCTTTAACATAATAATCAAAATATAAATGAGAATTGAATTGGGAGGTAATTATGATGAATGCACTAAAAGAAGTTGATGGAAGAGAACAAATAATAGAAGAATATATTCCATTAGTAAAATATATTGCCTCTAGGGTTATGTTTGCAAAAAATAAGTATATGGAATATGAAGATTTGGTAAGTTATGGGATGATTGGCCTTATTGATGCAATTAATAAATTCGATAATAGCAAAGGTATGAAATTTTCTTCATATGCATCTATACGAATAAAAGGTGCTATGATTGATGAACTTAGAAAAAATAGACCAATATCTAAAGGTGCTATGGATAAATTAAATAGGTATAATAAAGCTATTGAGGAATTGCAAGGAACATTGTTAAGAGAACCGACTACTCAAGAAATATCAAATTTCCTGGAGATATCTTCAAGCGAGGTTGCTGAAATTGAAAATTACATAAATTACATATCTATGGTTTCTCTAGAAAGTGTTATATTTTCTGATGATGAGGATGTAAATCTAATGGGAGTTATTGAAGATAAAAATAGCCCAAGTCCCCATTCATATTTAGAAGATAAGGAAAAGCTTGAGATATTGACTCAAGCAATTGAACTTTTAAAAGAAAAAGATAGAATGATATTAAATTTATATTATTATGAAGGCTTAACACTTAAAGAAATAGGTAAAATTCTTGAAGTATCAGAATCAAGAGTATGCCAACTACATAGTAGATCTATCCGTAATTTAAGAGAATGTATGAAAAAACTTCACTATGTAGATTAATTAAATTGGAGGTGTATAATGCCTATAATACTAATATTAATAGGACTTGTTTTAGTGATATATAATTATATTGCTTTAAAAAAGGAATCTATACCGTTTGAAATTCATGACAATGAAGAAAAGTTAAAAAAGAATAACTCTTTTGAAAATGTGCTTGAAAAGAGCAAGGATGAACTCAATGAATATAAAATTGAACTTGGGGTTTTTAGGAAAAATGTAGCGGAAAGTTTAACAGAACTTCAAGAAGAAATATTAGAAATAAAAAAATATTTAAATATTATAAAGAATAATGAGAATTTATACGAAGATAAAATAGAAAAAGAAAATTTAATTATTGAAGAAGATAGTTTTTATAATAAATTTGACAACAATGTAATATCAGAAATTAATTTTAATAATAATTCTATGAAAAGAAAAAGCTCAGATACTGAAAAGATAGCAGATAGTAAAAAAACTGAAAAAATTAAAGAACTTCTAAATGAAGGCTTGAGTGAAGATGAAATCTGCCATAGATTATCTATAAGTAAGGGGGAAGTATTATTAGTAAAAGATTTATACAAAAAATAGAAAATAAAATTGCCTTTTTTATAGATAAAAAAATTTTATTAGGTGTAGGTATAGGATTGATTTTCGGTGCTATATTCATGTGGGGATATAAAAGTACTATAGGTTTATCTGATAGTCAAATTGAAAATAGAGCAAGAGAAATGGGTATGATTTATAAAAGTGAGCAGAAGACAATTTTTAATGGAGAAGGGGAGTAGCAAAGGATATGATAAGAGGATTTTACAGTTCAGTATCAGGACTTATAACTTTACAGAATGAAGAAGAAACAATTACAAATAATATAGCTAATGTTAATAATAATGGATATAAAAAACGTTTGTTAACAAAGCAGAGTTTTGATGACGTTATGATATCTAATAGGCAAAAACTTTCTGGTGATAAATATGTTAGAAATAATATAGGTACTATGAATTTAGGTGTAAAGACTTCAGATGTTGAAACAGTATTTACTCAAGGATCATTTAAGTCAACAGATAAACAGACTGACTTTGCTATTGATGGTAGAGGATTTTTTGTTGCAAGAAATGCAAATGGTCAACAAGTTTACACTAGAGATGGTAACTTTAAAGTTAATCAACAAGGATATCTTATAACAAATGATGGCTGTGAGGTGATGGGGAATAACAACACTACAGGTGCAACAGAACCTATTTATGTTGGAAATATGAATTTTTCACTTGATTCTAATAATAATATAGATTTAGCTGGTGTAGGAGCAACTCATAAATTAGTGACAGTAGATTTTGATAATGAAGACTATAAAAATTTAGAGCCATTAGGAGATAATTATGTAACTACAGCAAACCCTATATACAATGCAAGAGTTAATGTTGTACAAAATGCACTTGAATCTTCAAATGTTGATTCTACAGATGAAATGATTAAACTTATGCAAGTAAAAAGACAATTTGAAACAAATCAAAAATTTGTAAAGATGCAAGATGAAACAGTACAAAAAGCAGCAACTGAACTTGGAAGGGTTTAAGAATTTAATTTATGGAAATTAATTATTTATAATTTTTAAATAAACTTCAATTATAAATGAAAATTAGGAGTAGTGATAATTTATGTTTAATGTATTTGCAACTGGGAAAAGTGGTATGACAGCATATCAAGAAAAAATGGATTATCTTTCAAATGATTTAGTTAATAGTACAACAACAGGATATAAGGGTACTGATATTGGATTTAAAGATTTAATGACTGAGTCATTAGATAGAAAAGGAAATCCTATTGTCAATAAAAATGCAGTAAATGGGACAGGCGTTAGAATTGGAACAAATTATGCTAATAATAAGCAGGGAAATTTATTAAATACAGGATTGAAAACTGATCTTGCTATTGATGGTAAAGGCTATTTTGCACTTCAAGATCCAGATGGAACAATATCTTATACAAGAGATGGTAATTTTAAAATAGATTCAAATGGTTCACTTGTAACTGCATCAGGGGTAAAAGTTTATGTTCAGTATGAACCAGGATTTTCTGAAGGAGATCCAGCATTTGATAGTGATAACATAGCTATAGATGGACAAGGTGGAATATCTATGAATATAGATGGAAATGCTGCTCTAGTAGGAAGCATACCTGTGTTTACTGCAATTGGAGATAAAGGATTTGTTCCTAAAGGAAACAATATGTTTGTACCAAGTGATGATGCACAAATCACCCTCAGTGATGATTATGATATAAGACAAGGATTTTTAGAAGCTTCAAATGTAGATGCAGCAGAGGTATTTTCTGATGTTATATTGACTCAAAGAGCATTCCAATTGAGTTCGAAGGCAATAACTACTGCAGACGATATTTGGAGTATGATAAATAGTATGAGATAAATAAACAATAAAATTATGTTAATGTAATTAAGACTGATTTAATATATATTGAACAAAAATATATTAAATCAGTCTTAGATTTTTATTAAAAATACAGTAAAAAGTTTAAAAGTTTATACTTAATATGGTTTTATGCCTAGTGAAATTAATCTTTACAATAAAGATTAATACAAGTAAAATAAATATTGAACTAATTATGTAAAATGAAATTTTAAGGAGGAAGTATTGTGGAAAATGTAGTTTATGTAACTGGACATAGAAATCCTGATTCGGATTCTATATGTGCAGCATATGGATATGCAGCTTTAAAAAATAAGACTAGTGATCTTCCAGCGGTACCAGTAAGATTAGGAAGTGTAAATAGAGAGACACAGTTTATTTTAGATTATTTTAATGTTGAAGCACCAAAATTATTAGAAACAGTTAAGCTAAAAGTAGAAGATTTAGATATAGATACTATAGAACCTATAAAAGGTAGCTTATCTTTAAAAAGAGCTTGGAATATTATGAGAGACAATCATGCTAAGTCACTACCAGTAGTAGATGATAATGGAAGATTGAAAGGAATTCTTTCAATTTCAAACTTAACATCTTCATATATGGAAATTGGAGATAATGATATATTAGGTAAGAGTAAAACATCAATAGAGAATATAGTAGATACTCTTGATGCAAAATCATTATACATAAATAAAGAATGTAAAACATTTGATGGAAAGATTGCCGTAACTGCAATGTTACCACATAGCTTAAGAGAAATCGTAGAAAAAGGCGACATAGCAATAGTTGGAGATAGACCAGACGTTCAAGAAGCATTGATTGATATAAATACATCATTAATCATTATAACTGGCTCACACGTTTTAGGTGATGATTTATTGAATGAAGCAAAGAGTAAGGGAGTTACAGTTATAAGCACACCTTATGATTCATTTACAGCTTCAAGATTATTACTTCAAAGTGTACCAGTAGAATATGTAATGGCTACAGAAAACTTAATTTCATTCTCTAAGGATGAATTAGCTGATGATATTAAAGGTGTTATGGCAGAAACTAGATATAATAGTTATCCTGTAATTGATAATGAAGGAATAGTTTTAGGAACAGTTTCAAGATACCACTTAATTTCAAATCATAAAAAGAAAGTTATTCAAGTTGACCACAATGAAAGAGGTCAGTCAGTTGATGGATTAGAAGAAGCAGAAGTTCTTGAAATAATTGATCACCACAGAGTAGCAGATATTCAAACAAGCAACCCAATATACTTTAGAAATGAGCCAATAGGAAGTAGTTCAAGTATAGTTGCTAAATGTTATTTTGAAAGAGGAATAGAACCTTCAAAAGAAGCAGCAGGTCTTTTATGTGGAGCTATAATTTCAGATACATTATTATTTAAGAGTCCAACTTGTACAGAACAGGACAAGGAAATATGCTTAAAATTAGCTGAGATTGCTGGAATAGAAAGCGTTGAAGATTTTGCTAAAGAAATGTTTAAAGCAGGTACATCATTACAAGGTAAGACTGTATCAGAAATATTTAATCAAGACTTTAAACCATTCAGCATGGGTGAAACTAAAGTCGGAGTTGCACAGGTTAATACTATGGATATAGATGGATTTATGCCATTAAAGGATGATATGTTAAGCTACATGGCTTCTGAAGCTGAATCAAAAGGGTATGATGTAGTTATGTTATTATTAACAGATATTTTAACAGAAGGTTCACAAGTTTTAGTTGCAGGTAATAGACATGATTATGTGGAAAAAACTTTTAATGTTAAATTAACAGATTCAATGGCATTTTTACCAGGAGTATTATCAAGAAAGAAACAAGTAATACCACCATTAACTGTTGTTGTTAATTCAATGAAATAATTTCTATAAGTAGATAATGGGAATATAATAAAAAAGAGCATTAAAAATTTAGTGCTATATAATAGATTTAAAAGAGTTTCTTAAAAAGCTTCATTTTATGTTTCAAAACATAAAATGAAGCTTTTTTTAATTATAAAAATAATTTTATTTTAATTTACAATTGTTAAATAATCATTTTAAATATATTGAGCGTTTAGATATATATTAGATGTTTGGATTTATCTTATGTGGGGATGTATATATGAAATAACCCAGAAAACATTTTTATAAATAAATGTTGTTATGATTATGAAATAAAAAAATGTCAATAATCATAAATAATAAACTACATATATGTAGTTTATTATTTATAAAATGAAAGGGGATTATTCATGATAGAAACAGATTATAATTTTAAGAAAATTGAAGAATATAAAGAAAAAATTCTTAAAGAACAAATTTATAGTGAATATAATGTGAAAAAATATGAAAGCTGTCCTCACTGTGGATGTACACACTTTATAAAACATGGAAAATATGAAGGAATTCAGAGATATAGATGTAAAAATGATCAGTGCAGAAAAACTTTTTCAAGCACAACATGTTCTGTTTGGAAGTATTTAAAACATAAACCTGAAAAATGGCTTAAATTTATTGAATTAATGTGTGAAAATATTTCGCTTCAAAGATGTGCAGATATATTGAATATTACAATATCAACAGCTTTTTACTGGAGACATAAGGTTTTTCATGGAATTGAAAATTATTATAAACCAAAAAGCTTCAAAGAACATATAGTTGTAAGTGATTTTTATACACACAAATGTTATAAGGGAAGTCGAAGTAAACACTTCACAAAAGAACAAAGTTTAAACAATAAGATATCTAGATTATTTGCATATGTGCCTAATGATGTAGGTATATTAATATGCGTGGAAGGTGATGAAATTCCACTTATTAATGTAAAATATGAAAAAGAAAAGTTGATATATGATTTTGAAAAAAGTATATCAAATTATATTGATAAAAATTGTTATATACATTTAAATAAAGTTAGATGGAGAAAAATTGAGGAGTTTACAATGGAACATAATAAAAATCTACCTTATGGAGTGATAAAAAAATATGGATTCAAGATACGTAAAAATTGGAGTGGTATACCTCACATAGAGGATAAATTTCAAGTAAGCAGCAATACAGGAAAGTTTATAGGAGAATTAAATAGTTGGTTATATAGATTTAAAGGAATTGCAACAAAATATCTTAATCATTATTTTAATTTTTACTCACTAATTCATTCATCGAGGCATTTTGATTCTATTAAAATTTTTAGGGATTTGTTAAAAAATAGCTTTTTTACTTCATGTTATAAACTAAAAAGTTCACATTTAGAGAATTATTAAAGAAAATATTATATATTGATTAATTGAAGTGACATAGTCAATTGCATTAATATTTATAAAATATAAAGTGAAATATTATAAATGTTATAATAACAACATTTATATATAAAAAGGATATACCATTAAAATTATATATCTATAAGGTATAGGTCTATAAGGTATAGGGAATTGTCCTAATAACATTATTATAGTTATAAAATGGATTTGTTAAAGAGATTTTAATGAAGTTATAAGTATGAATTTTAAGGTGTTAAGTGTACTACTTAATTATTATTTTATATAAGTTGAACATATCTAAATATCCCAATATAATGTTTGTTTATTAAAATCGGAATAACTTTTATTATGGAAAATATATATAGTATATAGAGTTCTATATAGGGAGGAAAAGATGTGATACAAGAAAAGGAACTGACCAAAGGTCTTACAACAAAGGAAGCTGAAAAACGAATCGAAAACTTTGGTCTGAATGAATTAGAACATAAGAGTAAGGCATCTGCAATAAAGATATTTTTATCTCAATTCAATGATTTTATGGTGTGGGTGTTAATTGCGGCTACTATTATTTCAGGAGTAATTGGAGATACGGCAGATGCGGTAACAATTCTTATTATAGTCATTATAAATGCCATACTCGGTTTTGTTCAAGAATTCAGAACAGAAAAATCACTTGAAGCGCTCAAAGAATTAGCTGCACCAACATGCAAGGTGCTTAGAGATTCAAGTATAAAAATTATTAATTCTATTTATCTTACAATTGGAGATATAGTAATACTTGAAGCTGGAGATAGAATACCAGCAGATGGTTTTTTTGTAGAAAGCTCAGGTATAGTAGTTGATGAATCCTTGCTTACAGGTGAATCTGTAGGTGTTAATAAAGATGCTCTTAATAAGAGTAACAATGGTGGATTTATGGGAACCACAGTTGTTAAAGGTAAAGGGATTTTCAAAGTAAGTTCTATTGGTATGAAGACTGAAATGGGTAAGATTGCAGATTTGATTCAGAATATTGATGAAGAAAAATCTCCTTTAAATCAAAAATTAGAGTCACTTGGTAAAGTATTAGTAGTACTTTGTTTAGTAATATGTGCAGCAGTTACTATAATGGGAATAATTAGGGGGAATGATATTACTGAAATGTTTCTTCTAGGAGTAAGTCTTGCAGTGGCTGCCATTCCAGAAGGTCTTGCAGCTATTGTTACTGTAGCACTTGCCCTTGGAGTATCAAGAATGCTTAAGAGGAATGCTTTAGTAAGAAAACTTCCAGCAGTTGAAACTTTAGGATGTACATCTGTTATTTGTTCTGATAAAACAGGAACATTAACTCAAAATAAGATGACAGTTAAAGAAGTCTATATTAATGGAAGAATACATGAACTTGATAAAGAAGAATTACATGATTATCAGAAATTAAAAAAGGCATTGATATATTGTAATGACTGTAATTATGATTTTAATAAAAAGAAAATGAGTGAAGCACTTCATGGAGATCCAACAGAAACTGCACTTATAAATATGTTTTTTAAAGATCCTGCTAAACTTAAGGAGTTTATAGAAAGTTCAAAGAGAATTTTTGATATTCCATTTGACTCAACAAGAAAGATGATGTCTGTTATAGTTAAAGAGGATGGAAAAGATACATGTTATGTTAAGGGGGCTCCAGAGAGAGTTCTTGATAAGTGTGACTACGTTTTAGAAAATAATAAATTAAAGCCTTTCACATATCAAAAGAAAAAACAAGTTGAAGAATTTATTACAGCTATGTCATCAAGAGCCTTAAGATGTATTGCAGCAGCATATAAGGAAGAAAATCTTACAAAGAGTGGTAAGTTAGAAGAACATCTTATATTCATTGGTGTTGCAGGTAGTATAGATCCACCTAGGGATGAGGCAAGAGATGCAGTATTAAAGTGTAAGCTTGCAGGTATAAAGCCTGTAATGATTACTGGAGATCATCAGAATACAGCACTTGCAATAGCTAAATCTTTAAACATATGTAATAATGAAGATCAGGTTATGACTGGATCTGAAATAGAAGAAATAGATGATTCAGAATTAGAAAAGAAAGTAAAGAAAGTAAGAGTGTTTGCTAGGGTTTCACCAAGTCATAAATTGAGAATTGTAAGAGCATTTAAGAGAAATGGTAATATAGTTGCAATGACTGGGGATGGAGTAAATGATGCTCCAGCTATAAAAGAAGCTGATATAGGTATTGCTATGGGGATATCTGGAACAGATGTAACTAAGGAAGCATCTTCAATGATTTTGATGGATGATAATTTTTCTACTATAGTGGCAGCTGTTGAAGAAGGGCGAATAATATATGATAATATAAGGAAATTTATAAGATATTTGCTATCATGTAATTTGGGTGAAGTATTAACAATGTTTCTTGCAACTTTGTTTTATTTACCTAATCCATTGAGTCCTATACAAATACTTCTTGTTAATCTTGCAACTGATGGACTTCCAGCAATTGCTCTTGGTGTTGATCCTGCTGAAAATGATATTATGAGACAGCAGCCAAGAGAAAAAAATGAAAGTATATTTGCAAGGGGATTAGTTGAAAAAATATTAGTAAGAGGTTCCCTAATTGGATTATGTACACTATTATCATTTATGGTAGGTAGATATTATGGTATGGACCTCGATACATGTAGAACATTAGCCTTGTGTACACTTGTTATGTCTCAGCTTATACATGTATTTGAATGTAGATCTGAAAGACATTCAATATTTGAGATAAAACTATTTACAAACCCTTATCTTGTAGGTGCTGTATCTATTTCCATAATTTTAATATGTATGGTACTTTATATACCATTTTTACAGAATGTATTTCACACTGTTGCATTATCATTAAGCCAATGGCTTATAGTTGCATTTTTCTCAGGAATAATTGCATTTATAAATAGTGTGTATCTTTTAGTTAAATCTAAATAAAATCCATATTAAATTTTATCAACAATTGAGTTTGGTGAAAGTTTAATTTTTTATAAAATAATTATGGGGTTTTTATTTAGATGAAAAATAACATTTAAAAAATTCAATATTAATTATGTAATATAAACGAAAACAGCTGGTATTCATTGTGAAAACCAGCTGTTTTAACGTATACAAGTTTAAGTATAAATTTATATAAAACTAAAGTGAAATTCTGAAAAAATTTCTGGGATAATTGCTAAATCTCAACTATCAATTGCAATTATCTTCTCATCATATTTGTTGATTGTTGACGAGATTTTTTAATTTGACTATGATCAACTGGAATTAAATCTTTCTTAGTTGTTAGGTTGAGGATATTCATGATTTGAACTTCTTGAGAATTTTCTTTTTTGCTATCCTTTTCACCATTAACACCCATTATAATAACTTTGTGACCTTGTTTAATAGTTATAAAGTCAGGTTTTTTAAACCATCTATTTTTCTTGTACCAACATTTAACAACTTTACGACCTACTTCAGGCTTTATTATTAATTCAACCATTATTCTTTTAATTATAAAATAATCTTTCTCAACTATTTTTGCAGATAAAATAGTTCCAGATACACTTGTTATTCTGTCGCCATATTTCTGCATGTAAGCATCTTGAAAGTAGTTACCAAACTTACCACTTAATTTCTCTTTAAGACCCATACTAATTACTCCTTTGCAATAATAATATCAATGATAATGTTATTATATCATAGGTTATGTCATATTGGAAATTTAACAATAAATTATATTTATATATTGAAAAAAAGTTTTTACACCTTTTTAAGTTAGAATTAATATTAAAAAAATAAATTAGACACAAATCTGTCACATGAATACATTAATATTAAACTATAAAGTTAAATAAAAAAATTAAGTAAACGTATATTATAAATAAGATTTAGCTGGTAATAAAATAAAATTTCGAAAAGATTTATAGATTTTAGAACGAATTTATATATTATATGATATAATGTAAATGTAGAATACATCTTAAAGAAAACATTTACAAGAGAGTTAGCGGTGGGGAGATAGGGATGAATAAAAATATTAAAGAGATTTGTGATACTACAGTAAAAAATTATAGATATGCAGTTCAAAATTTAAGATATGATGGTGATTATATTAATCACTTTTCTGCGCTTCTTAATGGATATTATAATAAAAATATACCACATGATGATGTTAAAAAAGTAAGATTATACATAAAGAATAATACGTCAAAGATGTCAGTATTTAGAGGGGATATGCTTTATATATTATCCTTTTTAGTATGTGTCAGCGAAAAAGATAATACAGAAATGTGTGATAGTATACTTGAAACATTTGATATGCTTATAGATGAAAGATTTAAAGAATCTGAGTATTTAGTATTGTCTGCATTTTCTATAGCAAGATATATAGATAAAAGCGATAGACTTATAACAATAAAAAGAACTAAGCATATTTTTAATATAATAAAGCAAAAGTATGGTAATCTTACTAAAGATGACGATTATTTATTATGTACTCTTTTAGCTGTTAATGGATTAGAGTTTGAATGTATGACAGAATATATGGATTTTATCTTTAATTATATGCATGATTTAAAGTTATTCTCTAATAATGGTATTCAATGTTTAACAAATTCTATATTACTTAATAGTAATGAGAACACACCAGATAAAATATCTAAACTTCTAGTTGCTTTAGAAGAAAATGAATTAAAAATCGGATATCAGTTTTTACAGCTTTTTGGAGTAATGGTTGAAAATCAAGATATAGAAAAAAGTATATGTGATATCAAGAAAATAATAGAATATTTATGCGATGAAGAAAGTGAATATAATTTTTATATAGATAAAGATTTTAGGAATATGATAGCCTTTGTAATTGCTTTTACAGAGAGTGGTAACACAGAAAAAAAATATGTTGATGAACTATTAGCCTTCGGAACTTATTCATTCCTTGTAAGTAAAAATCAAGGAATAATTAACGAAGTATTAGCTTAAACTATTTAAAAAATAATTAAATAGTAAATATAATTAAAAGATCGGGCATATTTATGTCTGATCTTATTTTGATGAAAAATAAGGCTATAGTTATAATGATGTTTTAATGAAAGGAGCTTTAAGTTATGAATAATAATATATTACATGTGGATATGGATGCATTTTTTGCATCTGTAGAACAGATGGATAATCCAGAACTTAAGGGAAAACCTGTTATTGTTGGGGGAGTTAGCGAAAGAGGGGTTGTTTCAACTTGTTCTTATGAAGCTAGAAAATATGGGGTACATTCAGCTATGCCAATTTTTATGGCTAAAGAAAAATGCCCTAATGGTATTTTTGTTGCAGGTCGTTACGGAAGATATACAAAGATATCTCAGGAGATATTTAAAATTCTAAGCGATGTTACACCTATAATTGAACAAGTATCAATTGATGAGGGGTATCTTGATTTATCACAAAGTAGATTTGAAAATGGAATAGATGCAGCGAGGTATATTAAAAATAAAGTATTCAAAGAAATAGGATTAACAATATCAGTTGGGATATCATATAATAAATTTTTAGCAAAGCTTGCATCTGATTGGAATAAGCCAAATGGAATAAAGGAAATTTCACGATCCATGATACCAGACATATTATTACCACTACCATTATCCAAAATCCATGGGTTAGGTAAAATTTCTGTGGGAAAACTTAATAATATGGGGATATTTTATATTAAAGATCTATATAATATGGAGAAAAAATTTTATATTGAGTATTTAGGAAAGAATGGTCTTGATATTTATGATCGAATAAGAGGTATAGATAATAGAAAAATAGAAACTATAAGAGAGCGAAAATCTGTAGGTAAAGAAAGAACATTAAAATTTGATACAGATAATAAAGAAGAACTTTTACAATACCTAAAGGAATTTTCTTTTGAAATAGAAGAAATGTTATGTGCAAAAAATGTTGTTGGAAAAACTGTTACTCTTAAATTTAAAACAAAGGATTTTGAAAATCATACTAGAAGTAGAACTTTGAATAATTATATTTCTTACCATGAGGATATATTCAATGTTTCTAAGGAATTACTTGAAAGTGAAGAATTAAAGTCAAATTTAAGGCTTATAGGAGTTAGTATTTCTTCTTTTAAAGAAAAAGAAATCGAACAAATGACACTATTTTAAGATATTTATTAAAAAAGTATATCTATTTTGGTACTTTGAGAATATTAATATTATATACTATTAATTTAAGGAGGAGACTACTTTGGAAAACTGCGGTTGATTTGAAGAGAAAATTCAAAGTAGGATAAGGTATGTAATGAAGAGAGAACTAACTCCAAGTGAAATTATTTTTTCAGCATCAGTTAATGATGTGGCAAAACAAACCAATATTAATAGAATACCAAGAAGCAATACTACGTTGAATAAAATAAAAAAAGCTCTGAGCATTCAAAAGGATGGATACAATATATATTATGTTGATTCATTTTCTAAGGAGAAATTAGAAGAACTTGTTGAATTTATTGAAAACATGTATATAGATGATAAAGAGCCAAAAGATATATGCTATGTTAGTAATAACGATAGTAGTAATCCTATTGTACTTGTTCTTGAAAATGGTAAAGGACAGTTGCTTAAAGAAATGATTGAAGATATGAAAGAAAAGTATCTTGAGTGTATAAATGAATTTTATAACACTTCTTCAGATGATGAAAAAGAAGATATTATTGATGATGTAACTGAAAAAAGAAGTAACTATATTACAAATTTAATGGACATGGCTAAAGCTAAAAATTTTGAGATTAAAGCAACAACAGGGGGATTCGTCTTCATTCCAATAAAAGAAGAAGGAGATGAAATGACAAAAGATGAATACGATGATCTTGAGGATGAAGATCAAGAAAGTATAGAAAAACAAGCAACTAACTTAAAGAAAGAAGCAGAAGTAATACTTGAAAAGTTAAAAGAAATTGAAATTGATTCTATAGAAAAGCTTAAATCATTGTATAGAGACCATATAAAAAATAAAATGCAGTCTTATAAAGATGATTTTTTACTTGAATTTATTGCTTATGATAATGTGTATAGATATTTAATAGAAATGTTTGAGTATTTAGATGATGAAATAGTGGAATGTTATACTATCAATCTTGAGGATGATGAAGAATATATTCAAGAGGTATTAGGGAAGTTTTCGGTTAATGTTCTTGTGGATAATACTGGAGTAAACCATCCAAGGGTAATATACGAAGAAGATCCTACAGTAAGTAATCTTATTGGAAATATTGAATATAGAAATACTACAGGTGGATATTCAACAGATATGTCACTTATAAGTGCTGGAAGTCTTGTAAAGGCAAATGGTGGCTGTTTAATATTGAGGCTTACATCGTTAATAAACAGTGGTTCTAGTTATTATTATTTAAAAAAGGCATTAATTCATGGACAAGTTGACTATAATTATACAAAAAGTTACCTTGAAGTACTTTCGATAGCTGGTTTAAAACCTCAACCAATACCAATTAATGTAAAGGTTATTCTTATAGGTGATTATGAGAGCTATGAAGTTCTATTTGATAAGGATGAGGATTTCAAAATGATTTTTCCTATAAGAATAGAAGCAGAAAGTGAACTTAATTATGATATAAATATTAGAAAAAATATATGTAATATAATTAAGAAAAAGATAATAAAAGATAACTTATTGAGTATGACAGATGAAGCTATGGATGAACTCATGAAATATCTTGCAAGGATTGCAGGAAGCAGAAGTAAAATCTCAATAGATGAGTATTATGTGAATAAGATACTTTATCTTGCTGATAACAATGCAAAATTAGAAAATAAAAATGAAATTGATAGGCAAGATATAATTAATATAGCATATGAAGAGGAAAAAATTCTAAGAGATGTGATGGAGAGCTATACTAACAAAAAGATACTCATTACTACAACTGGTGAAAAGGTCGGAATAATTAATGCACTATCTGTTGTTGGAACAGGTTCATATAATTTTGGAAAACCTATGAGAGTTACTTGTCTTGCACTTCAAGGTGATGGAAATATAATAGATATTCATAAGGAATGCAAAATGAGTGGACAAATTCATGAAAAATCTATAAGTATTTTAAGGGGGCTTTTGAGCAGTCTTATAAGTCCTTATGAAAAATTGCCAGTAGACCTTCAATTGAGTTTTGAGCAAACTTATGGAATGATAGAAGGCGATAGTGCATCTGTTGCAGAAATAATATGTGTGTTGTCAGCGTTAAGTAAAAAGCCAATAAAACAAAACATTGCAGTTACGGGTTCAATAAATCAATTTGGAGAAATACAGCCTATTGGAGGCGTAAATGAAAAAATAGAAGGATTCCATAGGGTCTGTAAGCTTATAGATACAGTTGAAAACAAGGGTGTATTGATTCCATCAAGTAATACTGATGAATTAATATTGAATGCAGAAGTTGAAGAAGATATAAGAAATGGAAGATTTCATATATATACTATGGATAGTCTTGATGACGCAATTGAGGTGTTAATTCTTAAAGAGGGAGAAACAGTTACAGACTTTTTTAAGAGTTTAAATGATGAGATTGTTAAGTATAAGTACGATAAAGGTAGCAAAAAGAAGAAGTGATAATTAAAACTCAGTGATAGAATTATTTTATCACTGAGTTTTAATTTTATTGGATTTATTAGAGAATTTAATGTAAACTCTATAATTATGGAAAAAAATGTTTGATAAATCGAAAAAAATATGTTAAAATATGGTAATGAATATTGTGAGGGAGGTGTCAGATAATACCAGAGGTCTATTTGGTATTAATAATTTATGTATTTAGAATTTGAAAAAGAAAATGAGATTTTAATTGCTACTCTAATTGGAGAATTAGATCATAACAGTGCTGAAGAAGTCAGGATTAAAATTGATGACAGAATTGATAGAGATGACATAAGTAAAGTTATTTTAAATTTTTCTAAAGTCACTTTTATGGACAGTTCTGGTATTGGTGCTGTTGTAGGGAGGTACAAAAAAATTAAGAATAAAGGCGGACAGCTTTGTATTGCACAGACTAGTAGAAATGTTGATAGAATTTTTGAATTGGCAGGTTTATATAAATTAATTGATAAGTATAATACTGTAGATGAAGCAGTTAGCTGTATTTAGATGGAGGGGTTATCAATGTCACACAATAAAATGGCTTTGGAGTTTTTTAGCAAGTCAGAAAATGAAGGGTTTGCAAGGGTATCAGTTGCTGCATTTATTGCACAACTTGATCCTACAATGGATGAAATAAGTGATGTGAAAACAGCTGTTTCAGAGGCTGTTACAAATGCCATTATTCATGGATATGATGGACAGGAAGATAGAACTGTAAGAATAGAAGCAGAAATTTATGACAATGAAGTTACTATAATAGTTAGTGATAAAGGAAAGGGGATTGAAGATATTAAACAAGCTATGGAGCCTTTGTATACTTCAAGACCAGATTTAGAAAGATCAGGTATGGGATTTACTGTAATGGATACGTTTATGGATTATTTAAGGGTAGAGAGTGAAAAAGGGGCTGGCACAAGGGTAATTATTAAGAAGAAATTCAGTACAGCAAGTTAGGTGAATAAAATGGATAAAGAGAATTTAAAACGAGAGGAATATAACTATGATCAAAATCCAGAACTATTATCACTAGCTAAAAAAGGTGATAATGATGCTATGAATAAGCTTATAGAAATAAATCTTCCCCTTGTAGCATCCATAAGCAAAAAATTTCTAAATAGAGGATATGATTATGAAGATATATTTCAAATTGGTTCTATAGGATTAGTTAAGGCTATAAATAATTTTGATTTAAATTATAATGTGAAATTTTCTACTTATGCAGTTCCAATGATAATGGGAGAAATCAAAAGATTTCTAAGAGATGATGGAATGATTAAAGTAAGTCGTAATGTGAAAAGTCTAGCAAGAAAAATTCACTATTATAGAGAGCAGTTAACAAATAAGCTTAAAAGATCTCCAACAATAGAAGAATTAGCAGAATATGCTGGTGTGGAAAAAGAGGAAATTGTCTTTGCAATTGAATCGGCAAACAGTCTTCAGTATCTTTATGATACTATACATCAAGATGACGGAGCTCCAGTTATGTTAATAGACAAACTTAGTGAAAAAAAGGGTGAAGATGATGTTAATTTAATTGAAAAAATAGCTCTTAAAGAGGCTTTGAGAAGTCTTGATGAAAAAGCAAGGCAGATAATAATGCTTAGATATTTCAAGGATAAAACGCAGATACAAGTTGCAAAAATGCTTGGAATAAGTCAGGTACAAGTATCAAGAATAGAAAAAAAAGTACTACTTCAAATGAAGAAAAAATTAGAAGAATGATTTTTATGTGTAATTGGAAAATAAGTAATGATAACAGACTTCATGCTACTTAGATGTAAAGTAGTATGGAGTTTTTTGATGTATGGAAAAGTATAGTGTTTGAATATAGTGAATCCAATAGATTTTGACAATTACAAAGTAAAGAAAAACTATAGTTTTCAATCAAAACTGTTAATTGTTAACATTAAATAAAAGACTGGATTAGCCACTTTTTTATGATTTATTAATAAATATTTTAATATGCATTAAGTCATATTAAATAAATATCTTTATTAGGACTAAAAAATAAATTTATACAAATAATAAAATTGATAATAAAAATAAGGAAGGTGAAAAAATTGAGCAGCAAAAGTGAAATGAAAGAAGCTAGAATAAAGAAAAAGTATGAAACTATGGCAAATGAGATTACTCCTAAATCAAAAATTTTTCAAGATTGCCTAAAAGCTTTTCTTGTTGGAGGTATTATTTGTGATGTTGGACAGCTGATTCATAACATATATATATATTTTGGTTTTTCAGAAGAAAAAGTTATGAATATTGTTCCTATAATAATGATATTTATAGGTGCATTATTAACTGGAACAGGCACATATAGCAAAATAGCAAGTTTTGGAGGTGCAGGGACTGTTGTTCCTATAACTGGATTTTCAAATGCAGTAGTTTCCCCGGCAATAGAATTCAAAAAGGAGGGGTTTGTTTTTGGTGTTGCCGCAAAGATGTTTACAATAGCAGGACCAGTGCTTGTATATGGCGTTGGAAGTTCGGTAATTGTAGGTATAGTTTATTACTTTATACAATTATGGACATAGGTAATAGTTTATGAGTATTTGAAATTACGATTATAGACATTATTAATATAAATGTTAAGGTAATATTTAATCGACATATTAATAGAGAATTATTAATATTAGTACAGAAAAATAACATAGAAAAATGTGAATTTATATGATAAATGTTAACTAAAAAACGGGGTGAAACATATGGAAATGAAAAAGAAAAAAATTGGAGGTCAGACAGTAAAGTTAGAACATCCTCCTAAGATAATATCAACACATTCAATTGTAGGTCCAAAAGAAGGTGAAGGGCCATTAAGTTCTTATTTTGATGTAATATTAAATGATGATACATGTGGAAAAGATACTTATGAGCAGGCTGAAAGTCAAATGATGTTTACAGCTATAAGTGAAGCTTTGAAAAAAGCAAATCTAAAAGAAAAAGATATAGATTATTTATTTTCGGGTGATTTGCTTAATCAAATTATATCGTCAAGTTTTGCGGCAAGGGAATTTAGCATACCATTTTTTGGATTGTATGGAGCATGTTCTACAATGTCTGAGTCATTAAGTCTTGCATCATTAATAATGGATGGAGGATTCGCAGATCATGTTATTGCAACTACTTCATCACATTTCAGTTCAGCAGAAAGACAGTTTAGATTTCCGTTAGATTATGGTTCTCAAAGACCACAGACATCACAATGGACTGTAACTGGTTCTGGTGCAGCTGTTTTGGGGCATGAAGGTAAGTTTCCTATGGTCACTTATATTACGACTGGAAAAGTAAAGGACTTTGGACAAAAGGATGCTAATAATATGGGGGCAGCCATGGCTCCAGCAGCAGTTGATACAATCGTAGCTCACTTCAAGGATACAGGAAGGAAACCAGAAGATTATGACATTATAGCGACTGGAGATCTTGGAAAAGTGGGCAGAGAGCTTTCAGATACTTTAATAAAAGAGTATGGATACGACATTACATCCAATCATATTGATTGTGGAGAGATAATTTTTGATAACGAAAATCAGAATACAGATGCAGGTGGAAGTGGATGTGGATGCTCTGCTGTAGTATTCACAGGATATTTATATAAAAAACTAATGAAAAAAGAAATAAAAAAAGTATTATTAGTTTCTACTGGTGCGCTTATGAGTACTACATCATCACTTCAAGGAGAAACAATACCTGGAATAGCTCATGCAGTAGCCATTGAAATGAATTGATTTAAATTATTAAAGGAGTGAAAGTACAATGGATTATATTCGTGCATTTATAGTTGGAGGACTTATATGTGTAATTGCTCAAATACTAATTGATAAAACAAAGCTTACAGCAGGAAGAATATTAGTGGCATTTGTTACAATTGGAGTATTCCTTGGAGCTTTTGGATTATATGATAAATTAGTTGAAATTGGAGGAGCAGGAGCTACAGTTCCACTACCAAGCTTTGGGAATTCTCTAGCTAAATCAGTAATAAAAGAAGTAAATGAAATAGGTCTTTTAGGTGCGTTTACGGGTGGGATAAAAGGTGCAGCAGCAGGAATAACAGCATCTATTTTCTTTGGATATTTAATGGCTCTTATATTTAATCCTAAAACTAAAAAATAACTATAAATAAGAAAGAAAATTATACGAAAACTATAATATATATGTTGTAAGGTTATAGTATGAACTTTACAACTATAACTTAAATAACATAGTGATTTTAATATTAAGTATAAATTTCAATATATATAAGTTCTAAATATAAAATGAGTTAAAAATTTTTATAGGATTTCTTTAATTTATATATGAAAAAATTGTATAGAATATATATGCAATAATTTTGCCTTTTATTCAAATAGCATTTATAATGGGTAAGTAATATATATAGTAAAGGGTGTATTTGTTGAGATAATTATATAAAATAATTATTGAATTATAGGAGGATGGGGATACTTTGGAGAGATATTGTAATAATACCTGGGCAAGGATTGTTCAGTTGCTTAATAGTGATAATCTACAGGGATTAGATGAACAGAGATGTCTAGCATTACAAAAGAAATATGGATTAAATAAGGTAGATGTACCAAGCACAAATAAACTTTATATGAAGATTGTTTGTGCTTTAAAACAGAAATATGTTCTAGCTTACATAATGATTATAATTATGCTATTTTATCTTAAAAGCAATATATGTGCATATATTGTTACTGGAATACTTGCTGTTAATTTGATAATAACGGTTATTCATCATATAAACAGAGATAAGGGAATAACTGAATTATCTAACTTAGAGAAAAATGAGGCTATAGTTATTAGAGGCGGAGTACAAAGGACTATAAAAAGTGAAGAACTTGTTGTTGGAGATATTGTTAAAGTTGGAAGTGGAAGTGTAGTTCCAGCAGACATTAGAATAATAGAAACAAATAATTTACTGGTAGATGAAAAATCCATAACAGGAGAAGAAAAGTTAAGTAATAAATTTTCTGATAAAATCATAGGAAGTGTAAATGATATAAATCAAATGAAAAATATTTTATTCAAGGGAACACAGATAAAAAGCGGTGACGCTACAGGGGTAGTTATTGCAACTGGAACATCATCACAACTTGGAAAATTACTTTCAATGATGATATATTCAAGTAATAGAAAACATAATTTTGGATGTGAAATCTATGAGCGTTTAGGAAAATATCTTTTGATTTATTTAGCATTTTGTATAGTTTTTTCACTTTACTCAGTTGCGTTCAATTCTGAAATAGCTAGAAATCACTGTATTACAGCTTTATTTGCACTTGGATGTTTCCCAATGTTTTTTATACAAATTATTGGAGCTAAAAGTGTAATTAAAAAGTTCATAGATGAAAATATACATATAGTAAACTTTTCTGTTTTTAATTTGGTTAAAGATGTTAATATCTTATTTTTGGACAAGATCGGTTCTATTAGTAAGAAGGAAATGGAAGTTAAAAAGATATATATAAATAATGATATAATATCAACTGATGATCCATATGTAAAAGAAATAACTTTTGATAGAATAGTTGAAATATCACTTATTTGTAATAATAGTATTTTTAATGGACAAGACGATAATAATATAGGTGAACTTGATGAGCTTGCATTTTTAAAGTATGCTGCACGAAAGAAAATTTATAAAAGTTCTGTAGATGCAAGAAATACTAAAATTATAGATATTCCTATGGATTCTGATAAGAGTTTTGTTACGGTTGTTACAAAACTTAAAAGGGGATGTAGAGCAAACTCTAGAGGAAATGTTGATTCGATTTTAGATATATGTACTCATTTTATGGTTAATGGAATTGAAAGAGAACTTACAGAAGAAATAAGATCTGAAATAAAGAGAATTGATATGAATCTTTCAATAGAAGGAATGATAACGGAAGGTTTTGCATATAGAAATTTCAGTTATGAACCATCTAAATCAGAAAATATAGAAAGCAACATGGTTTTTGTTGGAATAATGGGATTAGAAAATCCTTTAGAAGATAACTTGGAAAATAGTATAAGTAAAATTAAGGATAAAGCATTAGTTCCAATAATATTTACAGAGGAAAGTAAATTAAGTGCTATAACTAATGCAGCAAAAGCAAATCTTATAAAGAGTAAGAATCAAGTAGTGGCAGGAATAGAACTGGATTCCTTAAATCAAAGTGAACTAAAGGAATTATTATGTAGAGTAAGAGTTTTTTGTAGGGTAACACCTGATATTAAATCAAAGATAGTATCATTATTTATAAAAGATGGACACAAAGTTGCAACAACAGGAGAAGTTCTAGGGGATTTACCTGCATTAAACTTATCTAATGTTGGAATTGCAAAAGGAAAATCATCTAATGTTGTTAAGAAAATATGTGATGTACATATTGAAAAAAATTATCTCGATGGATTCTTTAGATTGAGAAATTTTCAAAAGACCTTCAATAAGAATATTGATAGAGCATTTAGAGTTTATTTTATGGTTCTACTTTCAGAATTTATTGTGTTGTTTATGAGTACAGCTGTTGGACAGGTTGATAGTTTAGATGTGTGGAATATTATAACTATAAATGGAATATTATCTATACCATTAACTTTAATGATTATTCTTAGAAAAGGAAGAGAAATAACTATGAATACTATGATTTTACGAAGTATTCTTTTAAGTATAGTCACTTTAATTGCATTATATGGATCAGAAGGTAAGGAAGCATCTGTTATATCTGTTGTTATTCTATCTATAGGAACAATTCTATTTGTTATGTTTAATAGTGGAATTTCAATTAGAAAATTTTCAAATGAACTTGTAATGTTTCTTATATCATTACTTATAGTGTTTGTATCAGTTTTCGTTATAATTTATATTAATAATGTTGCTATAAGAGACATTATAGTTATTGAGTTGATTTTTTCAGCAATATTTTTCTTAGTATTTGAAATTTTATGTAGAAAGTGGCAAGACTCATTAATGAGGTGAGTCCATGTTGTTAAAAAAATTTGAAGAAGTTAATAATCCTATAATATATATTTTTGGAGCAATAGCTATAAGCTGTATTTGTTATGGAATATATATGGATTTTAGGGGGCTTTCGATTTTTATTGGAGCTCTCTTTTTTGTATATATTTTAAGTTATTTTGGAATGGAATTTTGTATATTCATATTGTTATTTTTTATGACAGGTTTGTATATTAATACTTCGTACTATAAAATTTCAGATAATATTGAAAGTATAGTTAGAATTGTTGAAATAAATAATTATGAAACAATTGGGAAAGTTAATGGGAAAAATATTATTTTAGATTGTAAGAACAATTTGATAGAAGGGAAACGATATAATGTAAAAGCTAAAATGATAGATGAAAGTGATAGATATTCAGGTATAGTAGGAAGAGCAGAAGTTTATGAAATCTATGAAAATGATGATGATTTTATAAGTGGATTATATAAATTTAAGAAGAATATATTTGAAAGGCTTAAAGAAAATTTAGGTATAAGAAGAGCAGGATTAATAACTTCAATAGCATTTGGTGATTCAAAAAATATTGATTATGAAGACAAAGATGATATGAAAAATTACGGAATAATCCATAGTGTATGTGTATCAGGTCTTCATATTGCAGTAGTGTATGGATTTTTAAGATATTTCTTGGGAAATAAGATTGGACTCATATTATGCGGTGTATATGTTGTATTTACAGGAGGGAATTATTCAAGTATAAGGGCATTTGTTATGCTTTCAACTGTTGAAGGAAGCAAGATATTTAAAAGGAATAATAATTCATTATCAGCACTTTCTTTGTCTGCTTTAATATTACTTATTTTTAAACCTTATGGAATAATGGAAATTTCATTTCACTTATCATATCTTGCTACTTTGGGAATAATATTATTAAATCAAAAGATAAATTATAAACTTTATAAATTACCAGAAAAGATAAGAGAAAGTCTAAGTGTAACATTAAGTGCACAAGTATTTGTTTTCCCATATATGATGATTGTTTTTAAAGATTTTTCGTTGAATTTTATATTGGGGAATCTTATGTTTATACCATTTGTTAATATTCTTGTAATATTAGGAAATATGCTTATACCTTCATATAAATTTTCATGGCTATTTGATTTTTTTAGCTATCTTTGCTTAAATATAATAAGATTTTTTGATGCTTTAATAAATAAAATAGATTTATATTCAATGCCAATGTTTTATGGGAATGAATATGTAGCATTTTTTTACTTATGGCTTTTAATAAGTTTATATTTTATAAAAAAGGGTTATAAAAAATTTATATATCTTCCGGCTATCTCTATAATTGTTATTGCTATATCTATGTATAGCCCTATAATGAATATAAGATATTATAGAGAAGGCGCATTGCTAATATGTCATAAGGGTGATAGAGTTCTTGTATCTTCTAAAAAAGAAATTGATATGGAACGTCTTTCTAAAGCTTCAAACGCATCGGAGAGTTATAGGATAGAAAAAAATATGCATTTTAAAGATAAACTTTCTTTAAAAGTTGTGAAAAGTGATTATATTTTAAAATTAAAAGATAAAGAATTTATATTAAACATGTCTGGTAAAGAAATTTATTATAATGATTATGATATAATAAGTTTTAAAGATGGACCTGTTAACAAGGTCTTTATTGTTGATGATAAATTGATAGAGGTATGTTCATAAAATAAAACTCTTCAAGTAGAGCTTTATCTTTGGGGTGAATTTGTTTAGGAGCGTGCATGCATTTTCTCTTAGCTCGATAAAATAATATATTCACTTAATTTTATATTTGAGATAATTACTTACATTAGTGTGAGGAATATTGCAGATACTAGATATCAAATAAATATTAATAAACATGAGAGGAATTTAAAATTGATTAATTACGAAGTGTATGAAAAAGATATAGAAAAAGGAAATATAAAAAATGGATATGTATTCTGTGGACTTGATGAAGAACTCATAAAAGATGGCATAGATATAGTAATAAATAAAGAAGTTACAGATGATTTTAAGGAACTTAATTTAATAAAAATAGATGGTATGAATACAACTTTTGATGATATAGTAAATGCATGTGAAACAATGCCTTTTATGGGAGAAAGAAAAGTTGTGTTGGTATATAGAGCTACTTTCTTACAAGAAAAATGTGATTCTACAGGAACAAAAATATATAATGAACTAAAAAAATATATTTCAGATATGCCGCCTTATACTATATTGGTAATGTACTATCTTTGTAAGGATAAAAGAGATAAACCAAATAAAAATAAAAAACTTACTCCAATTGAAAAGTACTTTCCAGTGGTATTTTGTGACAAATTAAAAAAAGATAAATTTATAAAAAAGGTAGCAGATATATTTAAGGAAAAGGAAAAATCAATAGGAAGAACTGAACTTGCTTATTTTTGTGACAAGGTTCAAAACAATTTTGATATTATAAAAAGAGAAATAGACAAACTTATATCTTACTCTGAAGGAAGGGATATAAAAAAATCAGATATAGATATTCTTATATCAAGTTCAAGTGATGAAGATATATTTGATCTTGTTGAACTTATAGCTTCTAGAAAAATAGATAAAGCAATAGATATAATGAAGGAAATCTTATACAAATCAGATCAACATATGCTTATAATAAGTTCTGTTGAAAAACATTTTGCACGTCTTTATGAAATAAAAATAGGTATGTCTCAAGGAAAAAGAGTACAAAATTTTATGTCAGAATACAGGCTTCCACAGTTCGTATGTGAAAAATTAATGACACAAAGTAGTAGATTTACAGAGAAACAGCTTTGTGAGCTTGTTAAATTATGTGTGACTTCTGAAACAAAAATGAAATCTTCAGGAGCGGATAAAAATATGGAAATGGAATTTATGCTTATAAATACTCTTACAGTAAAAAAGTAAAGTTGAAAAATTACTTATTATATAATAGTTAGTATTAATAAATATTTTAATAGATAAAAAAATAACCCACCTAAAAGGTGGGTTTATCAGATTATGCCATAGCGTTTAACTTAGCAGCTAATCTTGATTTCTTTCTAGCAGCCATGTTCTTGTGAACAACTCCTTTAGAAGTAGCCATATCTAATGACTTAACTACTGATGTATATAAAGCTTTAGCTTCTTCAGTGTTCTTAGCTTCAACAGCAGCTTCAAACTTCTTTATAGCAGTCTTTAAAGCAGACTTTATCATTCTGTTCTTTAAAGTCTTAACTTCAGTAACTTTAATTCTTTTCTTTGCTGATTTTATATTTGCCATTCTTAATTCACCCCCTTAGATTTTTATAGGGTCTCTTGCAGTTTTTTGGGGAAATCTGCGTACGAGTTCATATTCAACAAACCTTATTATAACATCAGAAGTTATGTAATTCAAGTATTAAATTAGGTGATAACGGAAAAAATAAATTTAATCAAAAAATAAAGTAGAAAGTGAGATTGCTATTAATTTAAAGTGAGGAGTGTTTATTGTGACAAATGTAAGAACAGATTTAGCTCTTGAAGCAAAGGAAATATATCAAGAAAAGCATAGAAAAGAAAAGGATATTGACGGAATAGAAGTTATTAATGAAATTGATAATGATATAAAGGTTACAACTGTAAAAGTTAAAGATGAAAATGGGGCTAGAAAAATTGGAAAGCCAAAAGGAAACTATGTAACAATAGATATACCAGAATTTACAGCTTATGATGGGGAGACTATGGATAGAGTATCACAGGTTGTTTCAGAAATACTTGGAAGAATGATAAATATAGATGTAGAAAAAACAGCTCTTGTTGTAGGTCTTGGGAACTGGAAGGTGACTCCAGATGCTTTAGGACCAAAAGTAACAGAAGGAATAATGGTAACAAGACACTTAAAAACTGTTATGCCAGAAATTATGGATGATTCTGTAAGGCCGGTATGTTCTATAGCTCCAGGTGTTCTTGGGATAACAGGAGTTGAAACTGTGGAAATAATTAAAGGAACAGTTGAAAGGGTTAAGCCCGATGTTGTTATATGTATAGATGCGCTTGCGGCAAGACGAGTTGAAAGAGTTAATACTACAATACAAATTGGTGATACCGGCATATCGCCTGGAGCTGGTGTTGGAAATAATAGAAAACAGATAAATGAAGATAATCTTGGAGTAAAAGTTATTGCAATAGGGGTGCCAACTGTTGTTGATGCTGTGACAATAGCTAATGATACTATAGACATGGTTGTAGATTCATTAATGAATAATGCATCAAGTGGAAATGATTTTTATAAAATGCTTGGGTCACTAGATAAAAATGAAAAAAGTTCATTAATAAGAGAAGTGTTATCATCAAAGTCCCTTGGTGAAATGATAGTTACTCCAAAAGATATTGATCTAATAATAAATTCTCTTGCTAAAATAATTTCAAATGGCATAAATATGGCAGTTCAGCCTAATATGGATATGGAAGATATAAATAAGTTTATGAGTTGATAGAATAATTATGTAAAATAGCTAATATAAATATATAGTAATAAAAATGAGCTAGATTAAAGTGAAACTTTTCAGTTGGAGTTTTATATTCCAGCTGAAAAGGACATATTAGGCTATTGCCGTAGAAAAAAACTGTTAACAACTAACAGTAGAAACAAATATGCAGTGTATTCCTACAACTGTTAACTGCTAACTGTTAACTGCTAACTATAAACTGGGGGGATTTAGGTGATATATGCCGGTAGGAGAGAAAAAAGAATTAGTCCACAGAAAAAAATAAGAGGCAGACCAAAAGTAAGTGTAGGATTAGTAATATTGATGATTTTAGCAAGTGTTTTTTTTATAAGAGTGATTGGGATTCTTAAAGATAATAAAGAACGTGGTGCTTTTGTTTATGTGCAACTTTTAAATATAGGTTTGCCTATAGTGGAAAATACAGTTTATGATGAAGGAACTTATGCTGAAAATAAACTTTCAATAAGCAATGTGTGTTTAGAAGCTTTAGGACTTCAAAATTTTACTTATGAAAAGATACTATCAAAGGAATTAAGCATTTTAGGAAGTATAGATAAATTAGATAATAATAATTATGTGAGTAATAATTCATCTAATAACAGTTCAAATATGATTGTTTCCTATAATCCATTTACTGTTAGTGAAGATAGCATATCAAAGGAAACTTATACTAGCGATAGTACAAATACGCAGATTTACAATCCTGCATTAAAGAAACCTCTTGATGAATCTAAACCGGAAGTTTTAATTTATCATACCCATACAAGTGAAAATTATGATGCAAATGCTCCTGATAGTTTAAATGAAGAAACAAATGTAGTTGGTGTAGGAGATGTTCTTGAAAATGAGTTGAAGAATAACTATGGAATATCTGTAATTCATGATAAGACTAATCACTGTCAATCATATGATGATAGTTATAATAGATCAGCAGAAACTGTAGATTATTATTTAAAAGAATATGGAGATTTTAAAATAATAATAGATCTTCATAGAGATTCTGTTAATAACAAGGCAGCTACAACAACTGAAGTATATGGTATGAGTGCATCAAGAATTATGTTTGTAAATGCTAAAAATAGTACAAGATATGAAAAAAATAAAGAACTTACAGAAAAGATATTTAATAAAACAAAAGAATTGTTTCCAGGACTTCCAAGAGAAATTTACACATATAATAGAGGTAAAAATGCTTTTAATCAAAGTAAAAGTGATGGATGTGTATTATTTGAAATAGGATCGCATACAAATACTCCAGATGAATCAAAAGTAACAGCACAATGTATGGCAAGAGTTATTGCTGAAATATTAAACGGAAAACAATAGATATATTTTTATTGGCATATGATAATGAATAATTAATGTTAAAATATATACTAAATAAGTTTTATTGAATAAAAGACAATTTAATGGAAATACTCTAATATAAGGCATTATCAAAAAATAACAAGTCAATGATTTAGACTTGTTATTTTCTTTCATATGCCTAAAAAGAATTTATAATATAAGTTAGGGTGTTGACATTGAAGAGAAAGTATAAAAAATACGTGTTAAAAACTGTAGTACCTATAATTGCAATGACAGTACTAGTCATTGCATGTTTGATACATATTAATATAATAAATACTAAAACATTATCCCCTTTAGGAAATACTAAACAAAATTATGAATTAGTAAGTGAAAAATTTGGAGCTGATTTTGCAAATTTTATAAAAGATAATTCATTTTTAAAAATTTATGAGGATTCTGATAATAAAAAAGTACTTGTTCGTTTAGGAGATGCAGAGTTTAAAATTTCATCAGAATCAGAAATAATTAAGTATATTGAAAATAAAATAAACAGCATTAAATAGTTATTTTTGTCTATAGTTAAATTTTAATAGCCTTTTTAAATAGATGTATGATATAATTTAGCTGATTTAATTATAACGGGGGTGAAAAGCTAAACCTTACCCAGTTAAAAGTTAACAAGTAATAGGTAGCAGTTAAATAGAAACTTTTGTATAAAACATTTATACATTATAATTTTTTAATATATTGTAAAAAATAAAGAAATCAGTATCAGATTTCATCATTAACTGCAAACTGTAAACTGTAAACTGTTAATTGAATATAGGTTAGTGTATTATGAAAAGTGAAAGACAACAACATATCAGAAATTTTTCGATAGTAGCACATATTGATCACGGTAAGTCAACCCTTGCGGACAGATTACTTGAAACTACAGGAACCTTAACAAAGAGGGAAATGGAAGAACAAGTTCTAGATAATATGGAGATAGAAAAAGAAAGAGGAATAACAATAAAGTCTCAAGCAGCAAGACTTATATATAGAAGAGATGACGGCGAAGAATATATTCTTAATCTAATTGATACTCCAGGTCACGTAGACTTTAACTATGAAGTTTCAAGAAGTCTTGCAGCTTGTGAGGGAGCTGTACTTGTAGTAGATGCTACTCAGGGTATTCAAGCACAGACTTTAGCTAATTGCTATTTAGCTTTAGATAATGATCTTGAAATAGCGCCAGTAATAAATAAAATAGACTTACCATCAGCGAGACCTGATGAAATAAAACAAGAAATTGAAGATATTATAGGAATTGATGCTGAAGAAGCACCTATGATATCAGCAAAAACAGGGCTTAATATTAAGGATGTATTAGAGTCAGTAGTAAAGAATATACCAGCTCCTAATGGGAATGAAGAAGCACCGTTAAAAGCTCTAATATTTGATTCGTATTACGATAGTTACAAAGGTGTTGTATGTATTGTTAGAGTAAAAGATGGAAAAGTAAAAATTGGCGACAAAATTAAACTTATGGCGACTAATAAGGTATATGATGTTACTGAGGTAGGAGTATTTACGCCTAATGTACTTCCAATGGGAAGTTTAAGTGCAGGTGATGTTGGATATATAACTGCATCTATAAAAAATGTAAGAGATGCTAGAGTTGGTGATACAATAACAGAAGCATTAAGGCCTACAGAAAAGGCTTTACCAGGATATAAACCAGCTATTCCAATGGTTTATTCGGGTATTTATCCAGTTGATGGAGCTAAATATGATGAATTAAAAGAAGCATTGGAAAAGCTTCAAATAAATGATGCAGCATTGAGTTTTGAACCAGAAACATCTATAGCATTAGGTTTTGGATTTAGATGTGGATTCTTGGGATTATTACATATGGAAATAATTCAAGAAAGAGTAGAGAGAGAATTTAATTTAGATATAATTACAACAGCACCATCTGTTATATACAAAGTAATAAAAACAGATGGAGAAATTTTAGAAATAACTAATCCTACAAATCTTCCAGAAGCTACAGAAGTTGATTATATGGAAGAACCTGTTGTTAAAGCATCTATAATAACTCCAAAGGATTATGTAGGAGCTGTTATGGAACTTTGCCAGGATCGTAGAGGAACATATATTGATATGCAATATATTGAAGAAACAAGAGCAGTTGTTAATTACGATATACCATTAAATGAAATTATATATGACTTTTTTGATACTTTAAAATCAAGAACAAGAGGTTATGCATCTTTAGACTATGAATTTAAAGGATATATAAGAACAAAGCTTGTTAAACTTGATATTCTATTAAATGGAGATGTGGTAGATGCCTTATCAATGATAGTTCCTGATGAAAGAGCTTATCACAAAGGTAGAGGTATTGCAGAAAAGTTAAAAGAAATAATTCCAAGACAGATGTTTGAAGTTCCAATTCAGGCAGCAATTGGATCTAAGATTATAGCAAGAGAAACTGTTAAAGCTATGAGAAAAGACGTATTAGCAAAATGTTATGGTGGTGACATATCGAGAAAGAAGAAACTTCTTGAAAAGCAAAAAGAAGGAAAGAAGAGAATGAGACAGGTTGGATCTGTTGAAGTACCACAAGAAGCGTTTATGGCTGTACTTAAAGTAGATTAATGAATAATAGTTAAATTAAAAAGGCTGACCTTATTGGTCAGTCTTTTTGAATTTTAGGAGGAAATTTTAATGAAAGAAATGTCTTTATATATACATATTCCATTTTGCAAACAAAAATGCTTATATTGTGATTTTCCATCATATGCAGGAAAAGAAAGTTTAATAAATGAGTATATTAGAGCATTGAATGAAGAAATTTTAAGAAAATGTTCAAAATATAAAATAGCAAGTATTTTTGTGGGTGGTGGTACACCATCATATTTAAATGAAATAAATTTAGAAAGTCTGTTAAAGACTATAAATTTATTAGATTTTAAAGATAACTTTGAGTTTACAATAGAGTGTAATCCAGGAACACTTAATGAAGAAAAATTAGTTTTAATGAAAAATTATAATGTAAATAGAATAAGTATGGGATTGCAAACAACAAATGATAATCTTCTTAAAGAAATAGGAAGAATTCATAGCTTTGAAGAGTTTAAAAAAAATTATAATCAAGCTAGAAAGGCTGGATTTGAAAATATTAATGTAGATTTAATGTTTGGATTACCAAATCAGCATATGAAAGATTGGAAGGCAAGTTTAAAAGATGTTATGAGTCTTGAACCTGATCATATTTCAGCATATAGTCTCATAATTGAAGAAGGAACTTGTTTTTATAATTTATACAATAATGATAAGTTAAATATTCCAAATGAAGAAGAGGAAAGAAGTATGTATTTATTTACAAAAGGATTCCTTGAAGATTACGGATATAATCAATACGAAATTTCAAATTATGCAAAAGTTAACAAGGAATGTTTTCATAACAAAGTATATTGGAAATGTAATGAATATTTGGGACTTGGAGTTTCTGCAAGTTCTTTTGTGGATGAAAAAAGGTTCAAAAACATAGATGATATTAAAATATATATAGAAAAGATAAATAATAATGAAGATGTAACAGAAGAAATTCACGTAAATAATATAAATGATGATATGGAAGAATTTATGTTTATGGGACTTAGAATGATAGAAGGAATAAATCTAAAAACATTTAAGAAAAGATTTGGAAAAGATGTATTTGATATTTACGATGAAGTAATAAAAAATAATATTAAAAAAGGTTTATTAGTTGTTGATTCGGAAAAACTATATTTGAGTGAGAAAGGAATTGAACTATCTAATTATGTAATGAGTGATTTTATACTGAATTAGAATATAAATCATGATTATTTTTATTTTAGATAATCGTCTGAGAGTAGATATATTCTTTGTGAGAGCAAGTAGGGTAGTAAACTAGAGAAAGTTGAAGAATTTTAAAGATAATTAAACGCAAACGATAAAATATAAATAATAAATACATATATTAAAAATAAATAGAATTGACAAAAAACATCATAAATAATATATTTAAAACATAGTCATTAGCACTCGTTGCTAATGAGTGCTAATAAAAAGAGGTGAGACTATGGGGATTGATGATAGAAAAATAAAAATACTTCAAGCTATTATCAATGACTATATTCGTACTGGTGATCCTGTAGGATCGAGAACAATTGCTAAAAATTATGATTTGGGAATTGGATCTGCAACAGTAAGAAATGAAATGGCAGACCTTGAAGATCTGGGGTATTTGGAACAACCACATGCTTCAGCAGGAAGGATTCCATCAAGTAAAGGATATAGATTGTATGTTGATAAATTGATGGAAAGTCAGCGACTTACAGCAGAAGAGAATTTAAGGATAAAGCAGTACATTGTGGATTCAGCAATGCTTGAAGTTGATAAGATAGTCAAACAAACAAGCAGCTTATTATCAGAGCTTACAAAGTTGACATGTGTAATAGAAGCACCGTCAGTTAAGAAAAGTTTTATAAAATCAATTCAGCTTATAAAAGTTGATAATCATAATATAGTTTCTGTGTTTCTAACAGATACAGGACTTATAAAAAATCATATTATGAAATTAAATAGCAATGTTCCGACTATTGATGTTTTAAATAGAATAAATGAGGTTGTCAATTCAAGACTTTCAGGTCTTTCAATAGAACAGATTAATTTGGAAGTGATAAACAACCTTAAAAAGGATTTAGGTCAGTATGAAGAAATATTCAATGCTATTTTGCCTCTTTTATATGAAACATTAAATGCAGCAGATTCATCGGAAGTATTCATGGAAGGAACAACTAATATTTTTAATTATCCAGAATACAACGATATAAATAAAGCCAAGGAAATGCTTTCTCTTTTTAATGATAAAGACTCTATAATGGAATTATTTAATCCATCAGATGATATCACAATAAGTATAGGGGATGAAAATTATAAACCACAGGCTAAAGAATGCAGCATTATCTCAGCAGAATACTCCTTAGGAGATAGACCTGTTGGAAAAATTGGATTAATTGGCCCAAGAAGAATAGATTACTCAAGGGTTATTACCATTTTATCTCAGGTTGTAAAAGAACTTAATAATATATTAAATAATCAAAAAATATAATCATTTATATTCAGAGATGAGGTGTAGTTAAAGACTTATGGAAGATAATAAAGAAATGATGAATGAAGAAATTAAGACTGAAGTAGTTGAAAATGAAGAAACTACAGAAAAGGAATCAGTAGTTAATGATGAATCTAATAATGAAGAAAAAGTGGAAACTTCTGAAGGAAGTGAAAGCACAGAAGAGGATGAGCTTGATATGATTAAAAAGCAAAATAAGAAACTTCAAGAAGAATTAGATACAACAAAAGATACTCTTTTAAGACTGAGAGCTGAATATGACAATTATAGAAGAAGATCTATAAAAGAAAAAGAAGGAATATACAGCGATGCTTATGTAGATGTTGTAAAAGAAATCCTACCAGTTATAGATAATTTAGAAAGAGCAATTGCAGCTGATGGCACATTAGAAGACCTAAAAAAAGGTGTAGAAATGACAATGAAGGGATGCCAAGATGCATTTTCTAAATTAGGCGTTGAAGAAATAGATGCAACTGGTGAATTTGATCCAAACTTCCACAATGCAGTTATGCATATTGAAGATGAAAGTTTAGAAAAAAATGTTGTTGCTGAAGTATTCCAAAAGGGATATAAAAAGGATGACAAAATAATAAGACATACAATGGTTAAGGTTGCAAATTAAATGTAATTATTTAATAAAATAAATTAGAAATATACTTAAAATTTGTTTATATAAATTAAAAAATAAAACTTAAATGTTTTTAGGAGGAATAAATCATGGCAAAGATTATAGGTATCGATTTAGGAACTACAAATTCATGTGTAGCAGTTATGGAAGGTGGAGAACCAACAGTTATAGCTAATACAGAAGGTGCAAGAACTACTCCATCAGTAGTATCATTCCAAGCAAATGGAGAAAGATTAGTAGGGCAAGTTGCTAAAAGACAAGCGATTACTAATCCAGATAAAACAGTTATTTCAATAAAGAGACATATGGGAACATCTTATAAAGTTGATATAGATGGAAAACAATATTCACCACAAGAAATTTCAGCAATGGTTCTTCAAAAAATCAAAGCTGATGCAGAAGCTTACTTAGGTGAAACTGTAAATCAAGCAGTTATTACTGTTCCAGCTTACTTTAATGATAGCCAAAGACAAGCAACTAAAGACGCAGGTAAGATTGCAGGTCTTGAAGTATTAAGAATAATCAACGAACCAACAGCAGCATCTCTTGCTTACGGTTTAGATAAAATGGATGAAGCTCATAAAATATTAGTATATGACTTAGGTGGAGGTACTTTCGATGTATCTATCCTTGACTTAGGTGATGGTGTATTTGAAGTATTATCTACAAATGGTGATACTAAACTTGGTGGAGACGACTTTGATGAAGCTGTTATGCACTATATTGCAGATACTTTCAAAGCTGAAAACGGAATTGATTTAATGCAAGATAAAATGGCAGTTCAAAGATTAAAAGAAGCTGCTGAAAAAGCTAAGATTGAATTATCATCTTCAATGCAAACAAACATTAACTTACCATTTATAACAGCAGATGCAACTGGTCCAAAACACATTGATTTAACATTAACTAGAGCTAAATTCGATGAATTAACTCACGATTTAGTTCAAAGATCAATAGAACCAATGAAGAAAGCTTTAGCTGATGCTAAATTATCATTAAATGATATAGATAAGATAATATTAGTTGGTGGATCAACAAGAATTCCAGCTGTTCAAGAAGCTGTTAAGAAATTTACAGGAAAAGAACCATCAAGAGGAGTTAACCCAGATGAATGTGTTGCTGTTGGTGCAGCTATCCAAGCTGGTGTATTAACAGGAGAAGTTAAGGATGTAGTATTACTTGATGTTACTCCATTAACATTAGGAATTGAAACAGCAGGTGGAATTGCTACTCCATTAATAGAAAGAAATACAACTATTCCAACTAAGAAGAGCCAAGTATTCTCAACAGCAGCTGATAACCAAACTTCAGTTGAAATCAACGTAGTTCAAGGTGAAAGACAAATGGCTATGGATAACAAGTCGCTTGGAAGATTCACATTATCAGGAATAGCTCCAGCTCCAAGAGGAATTCCTCAAATCGAAGTTACATTTGATATAGATGCTAATGGTATTGTTAAGGTATCTGCATTAGATAAGGGAACTGGTAAGGAAGCTAACATCACAATTACAGCTTCAACTAACTTAAGTGATGATGAAGTAGATAAGGCTGTAAAAGAAGCAGAAAAATTTGCTGAAGAAGATAAGAAGAGAAAAGAAAAGATTGAAACTGTAAATACAGCAGACCAAACAATCTATCAAATAGAAAAAGCTTTAACTGAAGCTGGAGATAAAGTAACAGCTGATGAAAAAGCAAATGTAGAAGCTAAGATAGAAGAATTAAAGAAGATTAAAGATGGTGAAGATATAGAAGCTATAAAAGCAGCTATAGAAGCTGTTAACCAATCATTCTATCCAATAGCTACTAAGATGTATCAACAAGCAGGAGCTGAAGGTCAAGGATTTGATCCAAATGCTGCAGCTGGAGAACAAAGTGCTCCACATGATGACAATGTAGTAGATGCAGACTTTAAAGTAGACGACGATAAATAATAGGGTTTACTAAAATCTGATTTTAGATATAATTAATACAGGGAAGGCAAACTCGTCTTCCCTTTTTCTAAAGTAAAAAAGTATAAACAAAAGCATTTGACAAAAAATAACTGTCAAATGTCAATTAATTTAATGGTGGTGAGTATAAAACAATGGCAAATAAAGACTATTATGAAGTGCTTGGCCTTCAAAAAGGCGCAAGTGATGACGAAATAAAAAGAGCCTTTAGAAAATTAGCCGTAAAATATCATCCAGATAGAAATCAAGGGAATGCTGAAGCTGAAGAGAAGTTTAAGGAAATAAATGAAGCTTATCAGATTCTTTCAGATCCAGAAAAAAAAGCTAAATATGATCAATTTGGATCAGCAGCATTTGATGGTACAGGTGGATTCAATGGCGGTGGATTCGGTGGATTTGACGGTTTTGATATGGGTGGATTTGGCGATATTTTTGAATCATTCTTTGGCGGTGGCGGCGGTGGAAGCTCTAGGAGAAGAAATGGCCCAGTAAGAGGTAATGATATAGAATACACTGTGACATTGACTTTTGAAGAAGCTGTTTTTGGTGTTGAGAAGGAAATTTCTATAACTAGAAGTGAAAACTGTGAACATTGTAGTGGTTCTGGTGCTGAGCCAGGGACAAATGTTAAAACATGTCCAACATGTGGTGGATCAGGTCAAGTAAGAGTTCAAAGACAAACTCCTTTAGGAAGTTTTGTATCAACTTCTACATGTGATCATTGTCAAGGTAGTGGGAAGATTACTGAGACTCCATGTAAGGAATGTAAGGGAAAAGGTAATATAAGAAAGAATAGAACGATTAAAGTTAATATTCCAGCTGGTGTAGACACAGGAAATGTAATGCCTTTAAGAGGACAAGGAGAACATGGGCTAAGAGGCGGAACTCCTGGTGACTTATATATTAAAATAAATGTCACTCCATCGAAAGTGTTTACAAGAAAAGGAAATGACATTTATATAGATACACATATTTCTATGGCAAAAGCTGCATTAGGTACAGAAATAACTGTCGCTACAGTAGATGGAAATGTTAAGTATACTATTCCAGCAGGTACTCAATCAGGAACTATGTTTAGACTAAAGAGCAAGGGAATTCAAAGAGTTAATTCAACAGGTAAGGGAGATCAATACGTTAAAGTTATAGTTGATATTCCTAAATCTTTAAATAAAGCACAAGAAGAAGCACTTTATGCATTTATGAAGGCATCTGGTGAAGAAGCTGATGAGGGAACAGGAACTCATAAAAAGAAACTATTCGGAAAAAAATAGAGTTTGATATTTTAAAGCTGTCTATAAATTTTTATAGACAGCTTTTTTAGAATTAAAATAATACAGTTTAAATGTACACTTGCAATAATTAATTTATATAGATAAATTTTTAATCATTAAAAGGATGAGTAGGTGTTGTTTTGTTCCGAATTACTTTGAGCCTTAAGTTTATTTATTGTATCAGTATCACCTGAACGAGTTGCTTCAATAAGTGTATTCAGATTTCCTGATACTACAACATCTCCTCTATTAATATCATCATTTTTATTTGATTGTTGATTTTTACTTTGAGAATCATTAGAATTTGAACTATTTTCAGACTGAATACTTGAAATTTGAGATTGTATTGTTGAAATTTGAGATTCTAAAAGAGAAACTTGTGTTGATTTACTTTCCTCATCTAAAGTTGTATCACTTTGAACACTTTTTAGATCACTTTGCAAGCTTTTTAATTGACTTTGTAAGGATTGTATTTGACTAGTGTTATTTGATGATGATGTATAACTATTACTTACTCCATTTATTTGCATTTTAACATCTCCTTTATGTTTTTGTTATATAATTCATTTATCTTTCGGTGTTTAAAATCATATCTTGATAAATTTTATAGAAGATTTATATAAGGTTTATACAATGTTTAGGAATATGATTAGTACTTTAGAAAATATTTATATTAT
>ULRM01012247.1_pt1 | contig 112886 bp, 102 predicted proteins | sample 1955551 | NCBI WGS metagenome assembly ULRM01 (sample SAMEA4835686, study PRJEB28245) | human gut metagenome | biome: gut microbiome; material: fecal sample | place: Denmark | collected 2008
ACATATAACTATCCCTTAGTGATTTAATTAATTTCTACCTAAATTATTATATTAATTAATACTCAGATTCTTAATATCTGAATTTTATCTATAAAAAACATCACAATACTCGTTCATTATTATGAATAGTGTGATGTTTAATCTTGTATTTATTTTTACTTATTTTTATATAAAATTCATTACATTTATAAATTATTTAATTGCGTTAATTTTTTATCATGATACCTACTGAACAAACTTAATGACGTAACAGAACCTATTAATGCCATTAGCATATCCCATTGAGTATCCCAAACATCTCCTTGTGTTCCTAAAAAAGCATCGGCAGCATTTCCAGTAAGTTTTGCAACTACAAATTCAATTAATTCATAAGAAGCACTAATAGCTAGACATATACATATAACTATAAATGACAAATACTTCTTTTTGTTTATAACCTTATTTCTTATGATTATTTCTCTTGCTATCATTGCTGGAATGAATCCCTGCATAAAATGCCCTAATCTATCATAGTAATTTCTACTCAAATCAAAAGTATCTCTAATCCAATTAAAAATAGGCATTTCTGCGTAAGTATAATGTCCTCCAACGATTAAAATTATTGATTCTATTGTAATTAGTACATATATAAAATTCGAAAATCTATATTTAGGATATATACAGATTAATACTGATACCCCTATTATCACAGGCAAAACCTCTAAAAACCATATAAATAAATCTTTAGGTTCAATAACTGACCATATTAATATACTAAGCAACATAACTAATAATATTAAGTGAAATCTTTTATTGCTTTTCATATTTCCCCTCCACGATTAAAAAAGTAAACATTATTATAACATATTTATAAATATCTCACTATTTAAATTTTGAAGACATACTATTCAGACTTTTTTAATATATTTAGTTTTTAGTGCTTGTTTAAAGTTAATGTTCTATTTTTCCGTTCTCTAGTATAATATTATAATTCTCAATTAAAAAATTCTCCGTTTACTATATATTTAATGTTATTTTATAGATTTTATTCTTTATCCTTACATTTCATGCTTCAATTCTCAATAAGCATAATATTAGTAACCTAATATTCTAAATAATTTTATTTTTTCTTGGGAATATTATTCAATGAGGTGACAATTATGAGAAAGCGCTTTTTTATTTTATCAACATTGTTAATAGTGTTCACTTTATTATTTACATCTAAATCTTATGCAGCAACACCATTATATCCTGTTAATAACATATATACAGAAGGGATTTATAAAATACCTAAATCAGTTTCTGATTCATATAATATTCAATATAAATTGGTAAATCATAATAAGAAGTGTACAATAATTATCTTAGATGAACATAATAATACAATATTCAAAAGTAGTGAGTGTCGTGATCAATGTGATGCTGGAATAATAACAAATAAAGATACTTTAATTATAATAACTGAAGATCAAGTATCACTATATTTTAACAAAGTATAAAAAACCTAAGTAAGAGTAAAATCCTACTCTTGCTTAGCTATTCTCATTAATTGCTTCTGATAATCTATTAGGCCTCTTCTAAAGGATTTATCCCTTATAATAATTCCAACTTATAATATTTCATTTGATTTTTCATACATCTCTACTCTACTTTACCAAATAAACAATTCTACTTAAATTAATATAATCTCTTGATAAATTTAATGATTTTTTCGAATATTAAGCCTAAAATTATACTCATTCTTCCAAATAACATTCCAATTACTATCATTAATAAAAAAACAACTGTTGCTACTACAAGTTCCATATCAATTTCCTACTTTCACATAACATTCGCTCTATTTTTTACATATTTTGTATTATAAATTATATTGTATCATAATAAGGTCATTATAGTTTTCTAATTTCTATAATAACCTTAACATTTTTTAAACTTTTAATATTTTTTCTACATAAAAAATAACTATTCCCTAATCAACTGTATAGCATTAACCTTTTTTACTTTCTCTATACTTTTAGTTCTTATTAATATAAAAATCATACTAATTATAAGTAAGCACATTCCTCCAACTAACATATAGTTACTTCCTAGATTTGCGATAAATGCACCACAAACTGTTGTTCCTATTGTTGTTCCAAGATTTGTTGCTGCAAGAAATAATCCATTCCCAAAATCAGGAGCTTTTGGTATAACAGAGGTGATCCAGTACTGATTAATATTACCTGCAATTCCTGCTAATATTCCCCAAAGCAATGTAATAATTGCTGTTGATAATTTAAATTCTCCCAAAATGAATAGACAAATATAAGCTACAGCTAAAAGAACTGGAAATATCCTTACAAGTCTTAAAGGCTTCTCACTTAATCCTTTTCCTGCTATCATATTTCCAACAATATTTGCTAACCCATATACAAATAACAATATACTTACTGAACTCTCTGAAAAACCTGTTACACCTGTCATATAATCTGCAAAATAACTATATACTCCAAAAATTGATCCATTTAAGAATATAATTGCCATAATAGCCAACCAAAGTTCTGGCAATTTCAATACCTTAAGCTGATCACCATAAGACATCCTTTCTGTTACTGATATTGATGGAACAAATATGCACGTAGCTATAAGTACTATTCCATTCACTACTGCAAAAAATATCATTGCTGACTGTAAAGAAATTGTATTTGCAATAAAACTTACAATTGGTACTCCAAGTACCATTCCTGCTGAAACTCCCATCATAACTTTTGCTGCAGCTTTGGGTGCTTCTTTTTCACTAACTGTTTTTCCTGCAACTGAAAATGCTAAAGATACATAAACAGGGTGAAATAATGCAGGTATTATCCTTGCAATAATTGCCACATAAAAATTTGTTGTTAATGCTTGAACTAAACTACTTACTACAAAAATAGATAATACCATTATCATAACTTTTTTCCTATTGATTCCTGAAAATATTAATGGCATAATCGGTCCTGAAACAGCTACTGCCAAGGCAAACATACTTACAAATAATCCTGCTTTTGAAATGGTTACCCCAAAATATTGTGATAAAAGTGGAAGTATTCCCACTACCCCCATCTCTGTATTTATTATACTAAATACTCCTAATGTTAAGATCAAAAGAATACCTTTTGAATTTTCTTTTCTATTCATTTAAACTCATCTCCTTTGTTCTTTCTTATCTATTACAATTTTACTTCTATCCATCAACTATATCAAATACTTATATTACATATCATTATATGCCTTTTAGGTATATCTGTTCAAATAATTATATATCTTTTATAGCCTTACATTATAATATACTATTGGGATTTTATTTAATATTTTAGTCTTAAAAATAGCCTGATTCTCACATTTTTTAATGTAGTAATCAGACTGATTCATTCTATTTATTTAGCATTGCTTCACTACCCATTGTTCATAAGCTCTAACACCTTGATTTAAACGTAAAAGTCCATCATCTAATATTGATTTTGGACATGCAATATTCATTCTCATAAATCTATTTCCATTCCCTCTATACTGACTTCCAGAAGATAAATACAAACCTGTTTCTTTTCTGATGAATGAGCAGAGTTGAGCTGTATCTCCAATTATATCCGTACAGTCTAGCCATAAAAGATATGTTGCATCAGAGCAAACCATTTTTATCTGTGGTAATTCCTTTTGAAGATAATTTGATACAATTTTCTTATTTTCTTCTATATATTCTCTAAGCTCATCTAACCATTCTTCTCCGTAACTAAATGCTGCTACTACTGCATCTATAGCAAAAGTATTTGGTTCTGCAACTTCGTCAGAATTTAATCCTCTCTTCATTTTATTTCTAATTTCTTCATTGGGTATAGATACGATTGCAGTCTGAAGTCCTGCTATATTAAAAGTCTTTGTTGCAGACAGGCAAGTAATACTATTTTGTTCACACTCTTCTGAAACAGATGCAAATGGAACATATTCTTTTCCTAATGCAGTTAAATCACAGTGAATTTCATCAGATAGAATAACTACATGGTGTTTTTTACATAATTCTCCTATTTTTCTTAATTCTTTTACACTCCATATTCTCCCTGCAGGATTATGAGGATTACACAAAATCATCATTGTAGTCAATGGATGAGCTAACTTCTGCTCTAGATCTTCAAAGTCAATTTTGTACTGTCCTCCATCATATTTCAATTTACTTTCAAGTACATGTCTTCCATGATTCTCAATGGAATTAAAGAAAATATTATAAACAGGTGTCTGTACAAGGACATTATCTCCTATATTAGTAATTCTTTTTACTGCACATGTAACTGCTGGAACAATTCCACTACAAAAAATTAGCCATTCTTTCTTCATAGTAAAATTATGTCTTCTTGACCACCAGTTTACAATACTCTCATTCCATTTTTCAGAAATAACTGAATATCCAAAGATTCCTTCTTTAACTTTATTTTCGAGGGCCTCTATTATGGCTGGTGCTGTTTGAAAATCCATATCTGCCACCCACATTGGAAGTTCATTTTCACTTATATCCCACTTTAAAGAATTTGTATTATTTCTATCTCTTACTACATTAAAATCATACTTCATTTTCTTCTCCTCCTTAAATTTTATCTTCACACACAATTAATCTATATTTTTAATAGCTTCATACAATGAATTTTATTATCTCTCTACTTTTTGCATTTGCATCCTTTAACTTTATATAGAAGATAGTCAAGACAATCTAATTGTTTTTGCGTTTCATGAATACAATCTAACAAATATTTTCTCTGTTTTATCAGTAAACATATTTTATTTCCATCTAAGCCCTCTTTATCATATTTTAGATAATCTCTGATTTCTTCACAGCTACAACCTGCATCCTCTAAATTTTGAATCAATGAATTATCCTTGTTCTGCTCTTTACTCATGGTTTACCTTTCTCTTGTTAATTCTTATAATCATCTTTTCAATTTTATTTTATATTAGGTTTATTGATATATCCAATACTTATAATTTATATCTATTTATGCTTGAAAGGTATAGCAAATTCATGATATTATTTCAATAATAAATATACATTTCTTAGAAAGGAATAAAGCTGCTTTTATATTTAAACAGCTGATAGGTAAATAACATGGATATACGTGTATTACGATATTTTTTGACAATTGCAAGAGAAGAAAGCATTTCGGGAGCTGCTGATTTTCTGCACATTACACAACCTACCCTTTCCAGACAGATAAAAGATTTGGAAGATGAACTTGGAACTCAACTGCTTATCCGTGGTAGTCGAAATATTACCTTAACAGAATCTGGGTTACTGCTTAGAAGCAGAGCAGAAGAAATTATATCACTCGTAGATAAGACAGAAGCTGAAATGAATATCTCTAATGAAATTATCAGTGGTGATATTTATATTGGCAGCGGGGAAACTGAAGCTATAAGATCTATTGCAAAAATAGCAAAAGATTTACAAAAGATACATCCTAATATCAAATATAATCTATTTAGTGGCAATGCTGATGATGTTAAAGATCGTCTTGATAAAGGTTTACTTGATTTTGGCATTATTATTGAACCTGCTGACATAAAAAAATATGATTTTTTACGTCTTCCTACAACTGATACTTGGGGTGTATTAATGCGTAAGGACCATCCTTTGTCCGAAAAAGAATATATCGAACCAAAAGATTTGTGGAACCTTCCACTTATATGTTCTGCTCAATCTACAATTTTTGATAATCTGGCTGGATGGATTGGCAAAAATATGGATGAATTAAATATTGTTGCAACATATAACCTTTTATATAATGCCTCTCTTATGGTAGATGAAGGTCTAGGATGTGCACTTTGTCTTGATAGACTTATCAACACCTCAGGTGAAAGTAATTTGTGCTTTAAACCACTATACCCAGAATTAAATGTACATTTAGATATAATATGGAAAAAATATCATGTATTTTCTCGTGCTTCCGAGATATTTCTCGAAAAAATTAGAGAACAGTTATAAATAATTCTATTTTTATAATAACTATATTTGCTTTTTAAAAAGATAGCATACAGTCTAATAAAACTGAATGCTATCACTTTTTATTTTTATTAAGTTTAATTAATTCCATACTTTTTTAAAACTATTTTAGTATTTTCTTTTTTCATATCTTCATTATCAAAAATTATTTCTCCAATACTGTCTGCAACAATTTGCCCACTATATGGATTTTTAATACTATCAATACTACTATCAATTATTGCATCTACATTTGAATATTCAAATGCAAGATCAGTATTTATAAGTTTACAATTTACCATTTTTATATTTTCCATATAGCACATCCCCTGTTCACTCTCAATTGTGCAGTTAACAAGTGTAACATTTTTTGAATTCCATCCGAAATACTGCCCTGAGATATAAGAATCATAAACAGTTACATTTTCACTATTCCAAAAAGCATCTTTTGATAACATATTAGCATTACGTATAACAATATTTCTTCCACCATCAAAAGAGTAGTTACCAATTAAAGTTAAATTTTCTATTTCCATGTCACAACTTCCCATAGCAAAATAATCACCTTTAGCTGTAACGTTATTCATTTTTACATAAGTACAGTTCCATAATGTTTCTAATGCATTTGGAATTATTACATTATCAAGTTCAACATTATTACATCTTCTAAAACCTTTTGGTGCATCATAAGTTACATTTTTCATACTTATATTATTTGTATACCATATTCCTGCTCTTGCCATATCAAACATAGTAGAATCTTTAACTTTTACATTTTCACAATACCATAGTGGATACTTCCATTTGAATCCAGTATTATTTATGTTAATATTTTTACTTTCTTTTAATGGTGATTCTCCATCTGCAAATGTACAGTATGAAAGCTCTATATTATTACTTTGAAATAAAGCTCTTTCTCCAACAAATTTTTGTTCTATATATTTTTCCATAGTATTTCTTCCCCCTGAATATTTATAATATGAATTCAAAACAAAGGATTTTTTAATCCATTTAATTAGAAATTTTAAATTCATTTGCTATATTTATATTATATTGTTGATGTTTCTACATATCCAATACCTATATCAAATACTTTTCTATGCTTTTAAAGCATATATTATAATATCAATAAACAAAATATATGGTTAAAATAAACCCATAAGTAAAAATATTACAGGACCTTTTTACAGTTAATAATTCCTTAACTTTTTCTGTGTTTCAAGTCAAAAAAAAGCCTTACGGCTTTTTTATGCTACAACTCCTGAAATAATAATTCCAATTGCTATCATAAATCCTGCAATAACTATAGCAACAGCAGTATTCTTATTTCTAAGTTCTTCATCAAAATCAATTTTTTTAAGCACCTTGTCAAATACCACATATCCTGTTATCAGAAGAATAATTCCAATAATTCCAAATACTATGCTCAGCATAATGTCAAATGTAAAATTGTTCATTTTAATCTCCTCCCTGTCCATATTAATCTTGTATATATGTTGAAATGTACACTGCATTTTTATCAGTAACAATATCACCCATTCTTGTATAAATACCTGCTAATTCACTTCCTGTAATATACGCTCCTATAATAGGAAATTTAAAGGAATCCATCCTTAACGGTCTTATATTAACCCTGTCTTGAAATATTATTTCCTCATTTAAGTTTTCATCATGTTCTTCATAATTCATCCTAATATCCTGTCCTTCACGTCCGAAATATGGCTTGATAACATAATCCTTAGATAACTTTTTATCCTTTTCCATGGATGTATATGGAATATACTGGTTTATAAAATTCTCATCATCTTCTGATAAAATCCCCTTTCCTATCACTTCATACATAAAAGCAAATAAAACCTTAGACTGCATTACAAGTGTATGTCCTGGATTTATCAAGTAATCACCATTTCTTAATGGTTCTAATAAATAATTCATTTCTTCATCATAATAAAGCCAATCAAGGGGGTAGTATCTATACACTGCATCAATTTGTATATTATAAAGATATATTTCATTTTCATTCACTTTTAAATCATATACATTTCCAAATACAACATTATATTCTTTAAATTCCTTCATAATATCTCCAATAATATTTGTATTGTATATATCCTCATCATACCAGCATGTTACTACAGCAATATTCTTAACATATTTCTTCTTTTCTATCTGTCCTATAATATCCCTTAACTGTAGGGATATTTTTTCCCTAAGATGCTCATTTGGATTTCTATAATTAATTAAAAATTCATCCTGTATAAATTTATTTATGCCTATAGACTCAACTATTCCTGCCGGGGTTTCTGAGTTAAATTCAAGCATCTTTAGTCTACCTTCATTATCTATACAAAAATCAATTCTGCCTAAAGCGCATAGACTTGAAACAGTATCATTTTCTATGATTTTATAAAGTTCTTCTGGTATGCCAAATAATTCACCCAGAATATCAAGATTATCCCTTATCTTAATATACAGGTTTTCAAGAATGCTACAGAATTTTTCACCTGCATACTTTATTTCCCTATAGAGACTACTACTCATAAGAAGAATATCATTTGAAACAGCTTTATTCTCATTTGTATATTCTCCAGTAAATTTATAGTTAAATGCCATATACTCACACAACTTTTCATATACTTCTGCTTCATTTTTATTGCTAATATCTAATGTTTCTATTTTTATTGGAAATTCTGATATTCCAATTGGATTCATCCATGTTTCATAATCATTTGTAAGAAGTGTTTTTCCCCATCGTACTAATAAACCTGTTACCTTGTCTTTCATTATGTACGTTCCAAAGTTCCCATAAGCTGCAACAGGAATATTAGTATTATACAAATCAGGTACATAAGTATAATCCTGCCTTATATCTATAAGTTCTTGGACTATATGTATTTTAGGGTTATCTGCTACATTTCCTATTAAATTATTCCATTCTTCATCAGTATATGTCTTTCCTAGGTATACTTCCTGACTATACCTGCCAAGTGATGATTTTAGCACAATTCTGTTTTTATCTTTTATTACTTTTTGTATGATTTCTTCATTAAAAATCTCTGTATATGGAACTGATCGTCTTATTACTTCTTTTTCCTCATCTGAAATAAGGCTACTGTCACTCCTTATCAAATCCCATAGATATGAAAAAAATCCCTTAGACTGGACTGCTATAATTCTAGGGTCATTTATTATGAGAACCTTTCCCTTGTCAAATGAATCCAAGATATCTTCAATGTTATTTATTTCATGAAAGAATTCAGTAGGAAACAATCTTAGTATTATTTTAAGTTTTATCTTTGAATAAGCATATACTTCTCCATTAATTACACTTAAATTTTGTGGCCCAACCTGAACGATATTTATATTTGTATCCTTTAGGATATGTTTAAAATAATAACTATGGTGCAGTTCTTCATAATGACATGGATCCATAAGAAAACCTACATCAACCTTATCTATGCCTGAATACTCTTTTGTTATTGCAACTAGTTCATCTATAAGATCGTATACAAAATTTTTGTTTACATTTTCTTCAAAGTCAAGTTTTCCTGCAAGATGTATCTCTTTCTGTCCACATGGCTTGTCATAATTAAATTCTGCAAATTTTATATTTTCTCTTTTATCAATAAACGTATCATATCTTGTCCAATACATTGGAGATAAGTTGCATTTTAAATTAAAAATCCTTTCTTTCAATGGGAAGTCTTCAAAATAATCTAACAATTTTTTATGACTTCCATTTATATCTTTAACAACACGCAGTGCAAGATTATTTATTGTTTCACTATAATATACTATTCTGTTATATATATCTTTTTCTATATAAAATGGTATCTGACTATGTACATATTCTTCACCACAAGCACTGACCATGTAATTATCAAACAGCGCATCTTCTGTATATCTAATTCTATTTTTCATTGCAAACACGGCTCCTTAACTTGATGCACTTCCACCTTTTCCTCCAGAATAACCTGACGAACTTGTGATTCCTGATTTCCCCTTATTTCCTGAAGATGAATTTACTTTTTTATTGCTACTTCCTGATGATGAACTATGCCAAAAAGTATTTCCATGGTATCCGCTGCTACCTCCATATCCTGAATCATCATCGTCGTCATCATCTTCCTGATTATAATTCTTCTGATTAGTGGTACATCCTGCAAAATTGCTTGAAAGCCCTGCTGTAAATACTGCTGCTACAGCAAGTGACAGTGCTTTTTTCCTATTCTTTTTAAGCATTTCCTTCATATCACTCAAAGCCCTCCACCTCCTCTATCTTTACTTCTATTTCTTTTTGTAAATAATCAAGCTGTATCTTCATATCTTCTTTTAATCTTTTTTTAGTAAATACCCTTACCTTCCCATACCCAAACCGTTTTAAAAATGAAGCATGCGGAAAATCATCATCACCTATTCCATATTGATTGTTCAGCTTGTCATATATTTTTTTTACATCTATGCTATCATCATACCTGTCATAATCATATAACATAATAAATTTATCTGTATTAATATCCTCAATCATTAGTGAATTGTTTATTAATTTAGATATATTGTCTTCTGTTCCTATTATTCCATGTTCATTAAAAAACATATTTATATTTAATACAGGCTTTATTCTATATTTATTATTAAAAACAAGAGCAATATCAATAATAACATCAAATGGAAGATCTACAATACATAAGGTACCTTCATTTATATGTAATAAAATAGTCTCTGCCAGTTCATCATATTTTCCCTGCTCACACCACTTTAATTTGAAATCATCATAATCCTGTAATGTTACAAAAGGCGTACTTCTGTAAAATCCCCTAAATTGCTTTAAATTCTTTTTCCATTTTCTATATAGTTCTCTTAAATCTATGTCTTTTAAGTACATACTCTCTACCTTTCGTAAACAACAGAATAAATACCGTTTAGTGATAAGTACTGCTTATATCCATCTTCATTAATGAATACAAAATAATTGTCACTGCACTCCCTTTCGCAGACTTCGCCACTAAAGCTTATCTCCGGCTTTGATTTCCTCCATGATTCAGAGTTATGATATATGTTTATTTCTTTTAAAACTCCAAAAAATCCATACTCTAATTTATAGACTACTGCAAAATTACCTGTAGGTGAAAAAACCTGTCGGTAATTTTTATTATCTATATATGTATCAACGGCAATAAGACCATTTTCCATCTGACATATACTGCCTTCAAGAACTTCATACGGCTTATCTTTATACCACTGTTCATAAGTCTTGTATATAAATATTTCCATCAAATCTTCCTCTCATTAAATCTTAAAAACGCATTTAACAATACGTGAAAATTTTACCATATATTTAGATAATTTAAAAGAAATCAGTAATTTTCTGTCTATGAACCAAATTAAAATGGACTGGAGCACTAGATTAAATCTGCTATCCTTATGGTAGAGACATAAAATAATAAAAAAGAATACAGTATTAAGTGTAATTATACTGCATTCCCATAATCAAAGTTTATTAATAAATCTCTTTTTATACTTAAGTTTTGCCATCTTGCTTATATTGGTTAGTACTACATAATTGGCAGCACCTCCAAGTGCACCAATAAAGGGGATACCCTGTACAAATTTAGATACAAGAAGACTGTCTACCATCTTTTTAGAAGTTTCTTTTATCATTAAATCTAAATCTACATATATTTCATCATTATTGTCTATTGCCTTTGATATTTTATCACAATCAAAGAAAAATTTCTTACGGTCTTCTTTATCACTTATACCTGCACATATTATATTGAGAATAAATACTTTTTCCTTGTCATCATCATAATCAAATCCATATTTCAAGGAGATTTCATAAATCATTCTAAGTATTACACCTATAAAGATTGGGATATCAGGCAGACCTATGCCAAGAAAGCCAAGTGCTGTACCCTCAACTGTTGTAATTCCCTTGCTTAATAAATTCCCCATGTTTACATTTTTATCTATAGCCTTCAGATTTTTTCTGCTTATTTCTTTTGATAATATATACTTATTAGTGTCAGCATCATTCTTTAATTTATCACTGTTGTAACTCTTTTCTATTAAAGATGTACCTTTTTCAAAAATATAGTAAAATCCTTTTTCAAAAGCCTTGTTTAACCCATTTGTAACTTTATCTGGAATCTTATCTTCCACTTTGCTTTTTAGTGGATTAAGTTTATTCTTTAAAAATTTATTATCTTCTTTCTCTAACAGTTTTTCTTCTATTTTAGCCAGCTTATTCTTTTGTCTGCGGATAATTTTTTCTTCTTTTTTAATCTTTTTAATATTAATTTTTCTCAATATACCCTCCGTAACATCTATTGCTTTTCAAGTTAATTAAATTCTAATCTTTTTTCCTCACATTGTAAATTACTTTTCGTAACAAACGCTTCTCTGAAATTCTAAAACTTTTGAAAATCCTACAATTTCAAATTCATCTTACTAAAATCTCAAGTAAATATTATATGTTTTTATATATAATCTCACTCCGTGTCAGACTCATTTTAACAGCTCCTTTAATTTTAAGGCGTCCCTTATATAATAGATATATCCTATTATTACTATACTTTAAATACATCTTATAATTATGGGAACTAATCTTACATTATTTTAGCCATATGTCCTTCTTTGAACACTCCATTTAATTATTCCATAAACTCCTCACAAGACATAACCTCACCAAAAGTTCCCTGTAATGAAGCCATAATACTATCGTGTACTGTCTGAGCATATATTGTTTGTCCATTCCACTTAAGATCTTTTGTTGTGCATGCATCATGTATTACTGTGACTTTATATCCATAATTCTGTGCAGCACGCACTGTTGTATCAATGCACATATGTGTCATCATTCCTACAATAATAAGTTTATCTACCTTAAGTTTATCTAATCTTTTCTTCAAATCCGTCTTTAAAAATGCACTTGGATAATTTTTAGACACTATAATTTCTTTCTTCTTTGGTTTTACAAATTCATTAAAATCAAGAAGATATTCTCCATTTTCCATCCCATCAACTTTAAAATTATGCTTAACATGAATTACAGGTTTATTTTCCATCCTGAATTTTTCTAAAATCTCTGCTGCTTTTTTTCCAGCCCTTTCTGGCTCATATAATTTATAATCACCCTCACAAAAATACATATTTTGAATATCAATTAAAATTAAAACCTCTCGCATTTATAATACCTCCATACTTTTTATTGATTCTAAAAATTAAAGCTTTGCTTATATTATAAAAACATAAATCTTTAATGTGAATTACCCACTTTTTTGTATGTATAGTATTCTTTTAATATAAAATCATATTTCTTCTACTTAACTCTGATGCCCTTTTTCTTCAATTCTTCTTCCATACCATTTTCCATCATATATTCAATTCCTACATTCTGCATTATTTTAAAAGCCTTAAGTATTTCACGTCCTTTTGTTGGTGTAAGAAAATATTCAACATGAAGAGGATATCCTTCATAGCTCACTTTATCAACAATTCCAAATTCCTGAAGTTCCTTAAGCTGTTCAAGAAGCATTTTCTGTGTTATTCCATTAATCTCCTTTTGTAGCTGTGACAAGGATTTTGAATAATCTTTCAGCTGAAATAAAATTATTGGTTTCCATTTTCCTCTTACAATATCGTGTACTATCTCAAGTGGACATGTATAGTCCTTTCTTATTTTCATATTAGCGCTTACCTCTTATATTTCAATATTATTATATTTATTTTACCACTACATATGCTGAATCTTTTAATCTATTTTAAAAATAACCTAAAAAACTCATAAATAAATCAATACTATTTATGAGTTCTTATATATTTATATTTTTCTAAGAGTGTAATCAATAAAGCCCTGGTTTATTTTTTACCATCATAAATTCTTTCCACAATTCTATACCATTTAAATAATATCTCCATATCTTCAAGACAATTATCTGCTATACAATCTATCCTATTGCCGTAATCCCCTGAACGGCTTCAAAAATATTAATTATCAATATTAATATGATAAAAAATCTTGTAAAAAAGTATATGCACTGTTTTTTATCTGGCTTGTACTCACTTATTTTATATTTAATTTTTTTACTATTCTTAAATGCAACTATAATCAAGATTCCTATCAATAAAACTATTATGCCTGTTTCAATATAATCTGTAGGCATATTGTACCTGCCTAACAAATCAATAAAATTATCAACCATAAAGGAAGAAGTATTATTTAATATATGAAGTATTATAGTTAATTTTACCGAATACTCTTCTGCAAGATATCCTAAAAAAATTCCTACTCCAATTGCCATAAATATTTGTTCGAAATTACCATGCATAAATCCAAAAAGAATTCCTGATGATATAACTGCAAAACCTTTATCAAACTTTTTTAAATATTTAAGTACCATTCCTCTATAAGTTAATTCTTCAATTATTGGTCCTATTATACATACATATATAAACATTGAAGGCTTGTTTAAATTTTGCATCATATCAATTGAATCCTTCATTGTATATCCAATCATATTTAATACAGATTCCATACCAACTGAAAAAAGACCGCAAAGTGAATTCACACCTAAAAGAAGTATAAAATATAGCAAAATCTTTCTGCTTGAAATTCTTCTATTTTCAATTAAAATAGAATTTATGTTCATCTTGTTCTTAATAAATACAGCCACTGGTATGAATCCTATCATAACAGGTATAATTGAAATGTAAGGATTTACAAGAATATTATTTAATACACTATCCAGCATTGTTTCACTAAAATCACCACTTTTTACAATTAACCAAATTATATAAATTATAATAGCTACTATACTACTTACAAACATTAGTATTTCTCTTATAAATAATGTAAGTCCAACCTTATTAAATTCTTTTTTCCCATTATATTCTTCTCTTTTACTCTCTTTCGTTAACATATCCATAATACAACAACTCCTAATATCTACTTTAATATTATATTATTAGATAAATTATATCTACAGTTTAATTTCAGCGTGAAAAGTAATATTATAGGAGTAAAATGTACTTTTCTATTTAGGCAGTACTATCTCTACCCTAAAAATATCATCTTTTTCTTTTATTTCAAAATCTCCATTATATTTTTTAACTGCATATTGCATATTTATAATTCCAAATCCATGATTTATTGCATCCTCTTTAGACGTAATATAATTATTTTTTATTCTTATTTTAGCTCTAGTCATATTATTTTCAAAAATTATAAACATAAAATTTTTGTTGTCTCTAAGCTCTATTTTTATTATTCTTCTTGATACATTATTTTCCTTTATAGACCCTTCAATAGCATTGTCAATTGCATTTGCAAATATTGTGCATAAATCAACAGGTTCAACTGAAGTCTCATTACCCATTCTACCATCAACTGATAATTTTATATTATGTTTTTTCATAATTGAATACTTCTCATTTAATATGGAGTCAACTACCATGTTGCCAGTTTTAATAACATTATCTATATTTATCACGCCATTATTTAATTCGTATATATACTTTTTCAATTCATCTATTTTATTATTATCAAGAAATTCACTTATACATATCAAATGATTTTTCATATCATGTTTAATTCTTCTTGTTTCTATTTGAGATTTTTTATATGCATCAAAATGCTCAAGTTGCATTTTCATATAATGTTTATTAATTTCATTCATACTTTTATAATAAACTGCTGATTTAGATTTAAAAATAGAAATAAGAAGGCATGAATCCATTATTATTCCACAGATAGTAATAACAATTATAATACATCTATCAATTATTGCATCATAAACAACTCTCATTTTTAATTGGTCCATAATACATATAAGCAGAAATATTACTATACTTACTGTTATCATTATGACTATATCTAACTTATTTAGTGTAATATACATATTATCCTTAATCTTTTTTCGTAAAAAGATTATTATTGTTCCATCAAATATTATTGAGAAATACGTTAATACATTGTATATACCATCTGGCATTGGATCCCTTAATAGAACTGGACCAGAAAAAATTCCTATAGCCATAACTATTAGATAAGCAAACATTAGACTTATAGTTAGGCAAGGAATTATATATAATACCTTTGCTAATCCTTTAAATTTATAATTATAAAGCATTAAAACTAAGATTAAAGGAAATGAGTATGGTAATTCAATAATGTTGATATGAATAACCTTCAATAGAAAAATTATCAATTCACTAATTCCACATATAATAAATATATTTTTATTAATATTTATTTCCCTACAAAAGAAATACTTAATCATATAAATCATTGCAATAACAGCTAGATAACTATCTATACTCTCAGCTGCAATATTAATCATATCCATAAGCCTTCCACCTACCTTGCAGTTTTTTTAATAAATAAATATAGTTGATCTTTGAAAGATTTATATTTAAGTCTACTCAAATTAACCTTTTCATTATTATCTAGCAGTACTTCTTTATTAGTATAGGATTTTACATAATTAAAATTAACTATAAAACTCCTATGTACTCTAAAAAATCCACATTCTTTCAATTGATTTTCATAATAACTAAGATTGTTTTTTTGAACATAAACATTATCTCTTGTATGAATATATATGTCTTTATTTTGAGCTTCTAAATAAATTATGTTTGTTGCTTTTAAAATTATTTCTTCATCTTTATACTTAATTATAATTTTCTTTGCACCATCACATATTTTCTTGGCATTTTCAATACATTCTATTAATTTATCTTCTCTTATTGGCTTGGACAAATATCTAAATGCATTTACTTCATAACCATCTTTAGCAAATTCTTCGTGACTTGTTAAAAACGCTATCAAAACATCAGTATTTATTTTACGGATATTCCTCGCTGTGTCTATTCCATTAATATTTTCCATTTCGATATCCAAAAAAATAATATCATAGGCACTATCATTTTCTTTAAAATCCTTTATAAGAGTTTCTCCTCTTTCAAATATTCTTAATACCATATCAATATCATCTTTATAAATTTCATTTATCTTTTCACATACAGATCTTCTGAAAATTTCCTCATCATCACATATTGCAATGCGCATACATATCACTCCATTATCTAAAAGTCTTCCGATTAATTCATGAAATTATTATAACATATTGATATCAAGCACTATTCTTTCTACTAGAAAATTAAAATCTAATAGAACTAAAACAGCGATTTTGATTATTATTTCAAAACCGCTGTTCTAGCAAATTTAGATATTTACTATCTAAGTTAAATCATCTCTCAGTGCATCTATAATATTTTCTTTTTTTATCTTACTAATAGTATATAACATTGTAATGAACACAATAAATAAAACTCCAAATACACTAATTCCTATACTTGCCCATGGCATTATAAAATTAATATCATCTAATCCACCATAAATCATTCCATTAAAAATTAATAAAGAAATTATTAATGCTGTTGGAATTCCCAAAAGTAATGCCTTCATTCCATAAAATCCACATTCAAAATTCATCATCTTTTGAAACTCATGCTCTGACATTCCTACGGAACGTAACATTGCAAGTTCACGCCTTCTCATCTTAATGTTCGTTGAGATTGTGTTGAACACATTTGCAACTGCAATCAACGAAATCATAAACAGAAACGTATAAGCAAATACGTTAGCAATAAATATATAATTTCTGCTCTCAGCAAGCATCTGTGTATTATCTATAAGGCTATATCCTGTAAATTTCCCGTCCTGCACTATCGCACGCATTTCACTAATAGACTGAGATGGATTTTTAGATTTAAATGTACACCCCTTAACTTTCATATCTACTGGTGTATCTGCGATTTCAAACTTCTCCCTGAGAGAATATGGAGCCATGACTATTATAGAACTTGACTTATTATCATTTTTGTCACTGGCTGCTTCTAAAGATACTGGCATGTCAGGTGGTAATATATTTACAAAATCAACATTTAAATTCTGTCCATACTCTGTTTTTACCTCACCATTTATGACTGGATTCATATTTAGTTCAATTGAAGAATTCTTAAATAAATTGTCAATCTTATCAACCTCTTCTAGACGTTTTTTATTATCTTCTATTTTTGCAACAGAAATAAGCTTTGCATTACTTCCCATATATTCTTTCTCAGGCAAGCCAAGTTTATTTATAATTGCCATATAATTTTCGTCATCAATCAACTCTACTATAACTGGAAGATCAATGGTTTTATCTTGTGGCTGTACTCCTGATAATTTCTTATAGTCATCTGATAGATCACTTGTACTCACAATACATGAATAATTTAAAACAGCCATATACATACTTTCATATACATTGCTTACATTTTTAAATTTATCATATAATAGTAACATTTCATTATCTTCCATATCAATTGTTCCAAAACCAATATCGTAATCAGAAACAATAGCTACACGTTCTGATCCCTGTTTTAGATATGTTACAAAAGAACTAACTGATATAAATAGCACTACACTTAAAGCAAGCGAAAGCACAATACTACGATATTGTTTCCTATTTCTTTTAAAATTCTTTAATGCAAGCATTCCTTCCAGTCCTAAAATACATTGTGTAAATTTTGATATTTTTACTGATTTACTTTCAACCTTAACTTCATTAGTCTGACGTATGCATTCCATTACAGGTGTATTTGCTGCCTTTCTTGCTGGAATATAAGCGGAAATGAGAATTGTAACAAAGCTTACTGCAGCTGCCATTATTATTGCAGGAATAGATATAGTCAACTTTAAGGGTACATTATCATATATAACATTTCCAAAACTTTTAGCAACTATACTAATCACAATCCCAATACCACAAATGCCTGCAACGACTCCAATTGGTATACCAACTGTACCTATACAAAGTCCCTCAAATATCACAGAATTTCTAAGCTGCTTTGCTGTAGCGCCTACTGATGAAAGAATACCAAACTGATGTGTACGCTCATTTAATGAAATACTAAATGAATTATAAATCAAAAATACCGAACCTATCATTATGATTATAATGACAATTCCCCCAACTGTATAAAGCACTGCATTAAAGATAGTGTCATCTGATAGTCCCATGAAACGCAACACATTATCGTTCAATACGTAGCCATGGTTTTCACCTGAACTGTTTATATAGTCATGAATCACATGTGGATTCTTCAATGTAACAAACATCCCACAATTATCTGCTGTATCTATAGTATCTATTCTTGTAATTGCGGTGTATCCTGGTGCACCTTCTTCTTCAAATACTGGCGTCTGACATATACCCACAATTGTATAGTTTTTTTCTGATTTTGGGATAAAAGTTTCATTTCCAGAAATGTACTTGTCATTCTGATTAAGCTTCCTATTATCCTGTATACGTTCTCCAACATTAAGTGAAATTTTATCACCGATAGCAATATTAATTCCGCCATTTGTTTGAAGTCTTCCTGAAACTATAATTTCATCACTGTTTTGTGGTAATCTTCCTGAAAATATTGTTAAAGGCGCAGTTTCAAAAGCCTTGTCATCAAATCCTGCCAGAAAAATATATGGCCTTGTATGATCCTTGACATCATCAAGTTCTGCATAACCTATATTTTCAAATTCTGATGTATCTATCACTCTTCTGTCACTATCCTGTTCTTCTGCAAAATAAGAATCTACATCTGAAAATGCAACATGCCAGTCACCATATTTTGCAATTGCACCATTTGTAACATAAGTTAACATTGAAATTCCAAAAGTAGTAACTGATGTAATCATAGCAGCAGAGAGAATAACTCCAATAATTGTCACAAGTGTCCTTGTGCGATTTTTTTTCATTCCTTCTAGAGCGACTTTGTTTAAAATATTCATTAAAGAGACACCTGCCTCTCATCACGCACTACTTTTCCATCTGCAATGCAGATAATTCGATCTGCCTGAAGAGCTATATTTTCATCATGTGTGACTATGATAAGAGTCTGATTATATTTTTTATGACTTTCTTTAAGAAGCTGAATAATCTCATGTCCATTTTTGCTGTCCAAACTCCCAGTAGGTTCATCAGCAAGCATTACAGCCGGTGCATTCATTAATGCCCTACCAATTGCAACACGCTGCTGTTGACCACCTGAAAGCTGATTTGGCAGATGTGTCTTACGATCTTTTAAACCAAGCATATCCAGCAAATCATTTAATCTATTTTGATTAACCCTTCTCTTATCCATAAGAATAGGAAGTGTAATATTTTCAACTACATTTAGAGTTGGAATCAAATTATGAAACTGATAGATAAGCCCTACCTGACGTCTACGAAAAATGGCTAGTTTTTCATTATTCTGTCCATACACGTCCTGACCTTCCAGATATATTTTCCCACTTGTCGGTACATCAACACCAGCAATTGCATGCAACAAAGTTGATTTTCCAGATCCAGAAGAACCAATTATTGCTGTAAATTCACCCTTTTCAATAGTAAGCGAAACATTATCAAGTGCATTAACTTGATTTTCACCCTTGCCATAAACCTTGCATAGATTTTCAATCTTTAAAAATTCCATTATGTAAGTCTCCTTTCCCTAAGCTTTATCTAGATAATACACCATTCAACTTACATCTTTGTGACTTTTAAGTGACTGATTAGTCACTTTGGAAAATGGATAGAAAATACAGCACCACCTTGCATATGATTTTTAGCAGTAATTGTTCCTCCCTGACGTGTTATAATCATCCTACAAAGAGCCAATCCAATTCCGTATCCTGTAGCATCTGTATTTTTACCTCTATAAAACCTTTTAAATAAATAAGGTAAATCTTCTTTTTTAAAACCATCACCACTATCATGTATAACAATCTCAGTGAACAACTGATTGTTTTCACAAGTAATCTGAAACCTTCCATTATCACCTACACTTTCTATGCAATTTTTAAAAATATTCTGAAGTGCTTCCGAAAGCCAACCTGAGTCTCCATGAATAACAATTCCTTTCTCTACATGTATCTGCAAATCAATATTATGCAATTCTATTGAAATCAGAAACGGACGAAGTGCTGTAGATATTAACTTATTTACATCTATTTCTTCACTTTTAAACACTACAATCCCCGCATCTAAACGAGATATTTTCAATAATGATGTAATCAGCCAATCCATCTGTAAAAGCAACTCTTCTGCTTCTCTCTTAAATTTTTTCAGTTCATTTTCATCATTACTATTCTCTAACAATGATAGAATAAGATTAACTGATGTGAGAGGAGTTCTAAGTTGATGAGCTATATCTGCAAGCGAATCTGCAAGATGTTCCTTTTCTTTTTTTAATGCATCATTCTGCTCTCGAATACGCAAAGTCATTTTTCTTATCTCACTTTGTAGAATCGAAAGTTCACCCTCATTTGATTCAGTAATATAAAGATGATCATCATTATGAAGAACAAGATCTATTTCATCTGAAATCTTAGCAATGCTTTTATATCGTGATTTGGTAAACATAAAAAATACTATTCCAAAAACTGCACTAGAAATAATAGAAAGAATTCCTGCATACACATTTATTACAAATCCAACCATTGCAAATACAGCTGCCATTAATAAAAATAAAATTGAAAATTTCTGAAATTCCTTATTCCGAAACATACTCGCCACTCAATCTATACCCAGTCCCACGAACAGTTAAAATTATTTGTGGATCTGCTGGATCATTTTCAATCTTCTCTCTTAACCGCTTGATGTAGACAGTCAATGTATTATCATTAACAAACTCACCTGCTGCATCCCACAATTCATCAAGTAGTTTTGTCCTTGTAATAATACTTTTAGGATTACTAATAAATACTAACAGCAAACGGTATTCTAATGCTGACAGAAAAACCTCATTTCCATTTTTTTTAACTATTCCGCTTGCAGTATCCACATAAAGTCCTCGAATTTCAAAATTAGTTCCAAAGCTCTCACTTTTACGCAGTGCATTTTTTATTCGCGCAATCAATTCACGTGGCCGAAAGGGCTTTGTAATATAGTCATCTGCACCCATATTCAATCCAGTAACAACACTTGACTCATCACCAGAAGCTGTCAAAAATATAACTGGAATATTCATCATTTCTTTTATTTCCGTACATACAGTAAAGCCATTTCCATCCGGTAAAGAAATATCAATCAATGCCAAATCAAACTTATTCTGAGCAAGTATAGAAATGGCATCCCCTCGTGTAGGAGCATGAGTAACTGTAAATCCCTCCGAATTTAGTAAAAGCGTAAGATTTTTAGCAATTACCTTATCATCCTCAACTAAAAATATATGTTTCATTTTTATTTTCCCCTCCTTAATCCACTATTAGAACATTAATATACTACTATACTTCCTTAAATTACATTTATTATTTTCCATGCACTAATCTATTGTTCTTGATCTTCGTCACGCTATATACATTATTCATTATATTTTTCTGAGATTAATTCAAATAGTTTTAAATATATAAAATATTAGCTATAAAACAATTATTAAATTTTGTAAAATACCACTTATATTATAACAAATATATAACTACCAAACATCCTTTAAAATATTATGTTAACCCCCATTAATTTTACGTATATATGCTATGTACATTGATAATGATTTTGATTGTAAATTAGAAACTATAGATGATTGTAATAGTATGTGACAAATTTGATACAATAGAAAAGAAGTATGAATTTTGATTAAAACTCAATCAAAATTCATACCTCATTTTCTTTTCATTATAAACTAAGCACTCGTATGAAAAAATAACTTTTCTAATATCACATAAATATACTTTATAAGTTACTTTCTATAAAAATGCATCTAGTGCCACTGTTGGTTTTCCAGTGCTATCAAAGGCACCCTTATAATATTCATTCCAATCACCATAACATTCTGGTTCCCAATAAAATACCCCTATACCTTTTCCACCAGTAACAGATTTTGTTTTCTTTATTATATCTGTAAGAAATTCTTTGCAAATTAATGGTTGTGTAACATCCATGCCAACTTCACATAACATCACTTCTTTACCAGATCTTTTTACCATGTCATTCATATTATCTAAACATAATTTATTCAGACTAGCCCAGTTAGTTGTAGTAGGATATAATGACATACCTATAACATCATACTTTGCACCATTTGCTTGAAGACCATCAAATAGCCATCTATATACTTCATTATTATCTCCACCCGGAAGATGTACTATAACCTTTGAACTACTGTTTACTTTCTTTACAGCATCATACCCACAGTTGATTAACCACGCAAAGTTCTTCATATTTGTAGAAGCTCGACCTTCTTCCCACAGCATACCATTATTAGTTTCATTTCCAACCTGCACCCATTCTGGATATACTCCATTTGATTTTAATGTACTCATCACATCATAGGTATAATTATAAACTGCATCCATTAAACCATTAAAGTCATAGTTTGCCCATGCTGCTGGTTTAGCTTGTTGTCCGGGATCACACCATGTATCACTATAATGAAAATCTATCATTATTCTAAATCCCATATTTTTTGCACGTACTGCTTGTTTTACTACATCATCTTTGTTGCAAAAACCACTTGAAGGATTAACCCATACCCTAAATCGAATTGAATTTATCCCATGGTCTTTTAATATTTGTAAACAATCCTGTTTAACACCATTGTCATTATAAAAGTTCCATTTATAATATTCCATTTCTGATAGCCATCCTACATCAGCTCCCTTTGCAAAAGAAGTAGCTGCCTGAACTTTCTTAGTTGGAAAAAGAGAAATAGTTAACATTAGAATTAGACACAATACTAGAGAAAAAATACTTCTAAAATTTTTAATCAACATAAAATCCCCCTTGTATATCGTTTTCATAATATAATTATATAAAATATATTACTAATATTTATTAGTAAATTCTTTTTTTAGTAAAATATTATAGAATAAAAGGCTTTGCTATTTTTAAGTAAAAGGTAAGCGTGAATAGTTAATGTAGAAAGCCTTACAGCACTTCTTAATTTTATGCTCTTGTGGTAGTCTAAACCAAAGTGGTAGATTTCACGCAAGTGAACTCCATGTAATCTATAATTATCAAAAAGCTGTAAGCCTTTTTCCTTAACTTTTAGTTCTTACCTTTTACTCCTTACCCAATTCTGTCTTTTTCTAAACCTACATACCGTCTTGTCTTCAAGGCTTATACCCTCAAAGGGCACCCCGTCCACAGATTATCCAATAAAATAATTTTCTATATAAAGCATGATTAAGAATTACTATCTAAAAATGCATCAAGTGCTGCTGTAGGTCTTCCATCATCACCCCATGCACTTAATTTATATTTGCTCCAATTGTATGCTCCTTCTGGTTCCCAATAAAACACGCCTAACCCTTTATTGTCTGAAATTGATTTCACTATCTTTATAACTTCTTTAAGCATATCATAGGTGTTAGATACACTTGTATCTTCTCCACCAACCTCACATACCATCACTTCTTTATTATACCTTGATACAAATTCAATTAAATTATTACTCAAATTATCTATAGTTTCTGTATAATCTTTTTCTATCCAGTATGGATAATAAGACACACCAATTACATCATACTTTCCTCCATTTGCCTTATGATTATCAAAAAACTTAATAAACCTTTCCCTATCATCTCCTTGGTCTAAATGAATAATAACCTTTGCTTCATTATATATAACTTTTACTGCTTCATAGCCACTATTTAATAGCTTGGATAATTGTTCAAAATTATCAATACTTCCATCAGGCCACAACATTCCACTTGGAATTTCATTTCCTATCTGTACCCATTCTGGCTTAACATCCTTAGCCTTTAATGCATTCATAACTTCTAATGTGTAATTATAAACATCCAATACTAATTGCTCAAAACTATGATTTTCCCATGCAGCAGGTTTCTTTTGCTTTTCAGGATCTGCCCAGCTGTCGCTATAATGAAGATCTATCATCAATCTAAAACCCATATTTTTTGCACGAACTGCCATCTCTACTACTTCATCAGTACTGCAATGACCACTTTGAGGATCATCAGAAGGATTAACCCAAGCTCTAAGTCGTATTGAATTAATTCCATGATCCTTTAAAATTTGAAAACAATCTTCCTCTTCTCCATTATCATTATAAAACTTATAACCTGTTACCTCCATTTGCTGTAGCCATCCTATATCAGCACCTTTTGCAAAATATGTTTCTTCATCATTTTTTTTATTTACCATTTGCAGCTCTCCCTTCATAATATTATCTAAATTCTTATAATTCTGTTTTTCTCCCAAACTCTTAATTTCCAGCTAATAAACATTAGAATTCCTCTAAAACACTCATCTGCTGCAAAAGCAATCCATACTCCATTTAATCTCATTTTAAAAACAACTCCTAATATGTAGCTTAAAGTAACACTTACTCCCCACATAGAAGCTATTAAATCCATACTTTTAGATACAATGTAAAAAATAACAAATTTTTATTCCTAATAAGTATAATTTTAGACACATTAAAATAAGTATAACTATTATTTTTTAACGTGTCTTATCTTTTAAATTTAATATCTATTGTTTTAATATCTTTACTTTATATTTTTCTAAAACAATTTCTTTTTCTACTTTTTCACCAGAAATCATATCTAAATATTCTTCATCCCCTAAATCCACAGTCTTTTCTTCATCTGTAAAATTCATCACAAAAATATAAATATTATTTTCATTATGACGCATTTTTACTGTAACTCCTTTAGGAATCTGTCCATCTATAACACTCTTAATTTCCAAATCCTCAATAATCTTTGAATAAAAAGAATTATTAAAATCTTCTCCAGTTCTTGCAGCAATATGATATGCTTTTCCCTTACCATATTTATTTACTGTTACTGCTGGCATGTCTTTATAAAAATCACTTTCATATACAGCAAGAATATCTGCTGTTTCAGTATGGATTAATTCACAATAATCTTTAACTTTATAATTGCCTTGTAAATTTTCTATATTATTATCCGTAAATACTATATGATTTGATTCATTATCATACAATGAATCTATTTCTTCTGCCCATATTCCTGTTACATCTCTTAATGGTCCTGGAAATCCTCCAAGAAAACATAAATCATTTTCATCAACAATTCCAGTCCAGTATGTTGTTACAAGTGTTCCACCATTTTTAACGAATTCATTTATTCGCTCTGCAACACCAGATCTTATCATATAAAGCATTGGTGCTGCAAGAATCTTGTATTTTGAGAAATCACAATCCATATCTATAACATCAACACTTATTCCTTTATCAAAGAAAACTTCATAGATATCTTCACATGTTTTTGTATAGTTCTTTTTCTTCATCTTTAAGCCCTGTAAATCATCTATTGCCCATCTGTTTTCCCAGTCGTATATTATTGCTACATCACTTTTTGTGACAGCTCCCTTTACTTCTTTAATTTTTTCTAAAACCTGTCCAACTTCTGTAACTTCTCTGAATACTCTTGTATTTTCATGACCACAATGATCAACTACAGCTCCATGTAATTTTTCAGAAGCACCTCTTCCTTTTCTCCATTGAAAATACAGCACTGAATCTGACCCATGTGCTATACTCTGCATTGCTGACAATAAATGCATTCCGGGCTTTTTAAGCTTATTTACTTCCTGCCAATTCACAAGACTTGGGGTATTTTCCATAACAAGAAATGGTTGTCCATCTTTAAAACTTCTATTTATATCATGAATAAATGATGTTTCAACACCTATTTTATAATTACCTTCCTCTTCAGAATGCCACCTAGGATATGTGTCCCATGATATAATATCTACTTCCTTAGCAAATTTCCAATAATTAAGGCCTCCATATGTGCCCATAAAGTTCGTTGTAATTGGTATATCTGGTGTTATTTCTCGGATAGGTTCAATTTCATTTTTATAAAAATCTATTGTTTGTGTTGTCACAAATCTCTTCCAGTCAAGATTATGCCCATGTACAAATATCTCACCTTTTTCAGATGGACTTTCAATTTGTGAAAAATCATTAAATCTATGACTCCAGAATCCTGTCCACCACGCTGAATTTAATTTTTCAATGTCATTATCATATTTACTTCTAAGAAAATTTCTAAATGCTTCCTGACACTTTTCACAATGACACTCACCACCATATTCATTTGATATATGCCACATTATAAGTGATTTACTATGCTTATATCTTTTTGCTAACATTTTGTTTATAGCCTTTGTTTTTTCCCTATATACTTGAGACGTATAACAATGATTATGTCTCTGCCCATGAAGATTTTTTGTTCTATCACTGTTTACTCTCAAAACTTCAGGATATTTTTCTGACAACCATGCTGGTCTTGCACCACTTGGTGTTGCTAGTATTACATTTATATTGTTCTTTTCCATTCTCTCCATAAGTTCATCAAGCCATTCAAATGTATACTTTCCCTCTTCCGGTTCTATAGCGCTCCACCCAAAAATATTAATAGAAACAGTATTACAATTAGCAAGTTTCATTAGACGTACATCTTCTTTTAAAACCTCTGGATATTCTAACCATTGATCTGGATTGTAATCTCCTCCATGAAGAAATTTCGTAATATTTTTATTAAATAACTCATAATTTTTATTCATAATAATATTTCTCCTTTTTTCATATATCAAATTTCTCTTTACTCGTTTCTTTTAATTTTTTAAAAAGACAGATAAACTTATTTATGTTTATCTGTCTTTACAGTAAAAAGTACAATAATTATAGTATTAATAATTTAGAAAATATTAAGTTATTAATTTTCTACCATCAACTATTAGCTGTTGTGCTGTTTCATGTATTCTGCAACTTGCTTTTCACATTCAGCATAAATCTTATCAAATCCAGCTTCATTTAATTTTTCTTTATATTCTTTAACTGCTTCTTCAACATCACTGCACATACCAAGATCTATTGGAACACCATATTGTGTAATTACATTTCCTACTGCTGCCATTTCATTTTTCACATTACTATCATCAAATGAGAATGCTGCAAGGGGATTTGTAACTGTATATTCTTTTTCCCATTTATCTTTAATTTGACCTACTATAGGTGGTTCATCAGCTGGACTACGTCCTAGTTTTTGGCTATACCATCCCCATGGGCATACATTTGCAGTTGGGAATCCATCACTACCATCTAAAGATGTATATTTATCATCACCGTCAGCTTTATAGTGCTTGCCTTCAATACCATACCAAGTTAAATCATAAATATCTTTATCATATCTCAATAAATCAATTGCCATTAATGCTCTTTCTGGATTCTTAGAAATTGAATTTATTGCAATACCATTGTTAGTATAAGTATTAATCATTCTGTTTATTCCAGTTGTCTGGTCTGCAACCTGTACATCCCATTCTGGATGAGTTTTATTCATTCTCTCAGCTCTATCAGCAACAGATCCTATGTTCCATACCATTGTTGCAGTTTTTCCTGCCATAAAATCTTCATCTCTTGTTGCCTTACTTGAAATTGAGTCACTTGACCAATATCCTTTATCTGCAAATTCTTTCATCTTCTTTGCATACTCTAAATATTCTGGTCTATCTACATATGCAAATATCTTTCCACTCTGATCATTTACATCAAATCCTATACTTGGAGTTGGAACACCTGCAATCCCTCCAAAAGCATATTTCTCCATCATATATGGATATTGAAGATTTTGTCCTCCACCATTTGCAATTACTTTAATTCCACTTTCAGTATCCTTTGATACTGCATCCATATATGCTTCAAGATCATCATAATTTTCAATCTTTTCTATTCCATATTTCTTCATCAAATCTCCTCTGGCACCAAATACTCTTGTACCATATTCAACTTGATCACTTGGAATCATATATATCTTATCATTTATCTTAGCCTGTTCCCATGCTTCTTTTGGTTCATTTTCATATATATTTGGTGCATATTCTTTAAGCATATCATCAGTTATTTCATAGAACCCATTCTTTGTTGCAACCTGACTATAATATCCCCAGCTTGATGCTGTAAAAATTATATCGAAGTTTTCACCAGATTGGAATAAAAGCTGATATTTAGTTGTCATATCTGACCAAGGTAAAAAACTGATATCCAAAGTAGCATTAATTTTTTCTTTCATTATTTCATTTACTTTTCCATATACTTCATCGAAATCTTTTGGTTTATCACCAATCAGATACATTTTTAAAGTAACAGGATCTAATTTACTTGGATCTGAATTTGCTCCTCCTACATTAGCTTTACTTCCACAGCCCATCATTAATGTTCCAACAATAACTGTGGTTAACCCAACTGAAATCATTCTTTTAAGAATTTTTCTAAAAACCATTGTTGTTTCCCCCTACTTAAATAAATGTTATACGTTTTCATAGAACATAATTATAATATCATTATTTAATATTGAATAATGGGTAAAATATTTTAAAAATAGTATAATATTATAGTTTAATCATTTACATTTATGTTTCATAAATCACAAAATTTATATTTTAAAATTAAAAAGCAGATATTTAAAATAACAATTTTATTATTCTAAATATCCGCTATATTATAGATACAATGTTCTTACTTCATTTGCTTTTCTTTTATGTAATGATTTATCTGATTATTACATTCATCTAATATTTTATATAATCCTGCTTCCATTAATTTTTCCTTATACTCATTAATTGCCCCATAAACATCATCACACATTCCAAGATCAATTGGAATACCATATTGTTTTATAACATTATTAACTGCAGACATTTCATTTTTAACCATTCTGTCATCAAATGAAAATTCATTGAGGATATTATCAACAGTATAATTTTCCACCCATGTATCAAAGATTTCCTTTGATTTATCAGAACTTTTAAATGGAACTCTATGAAGACTGTTACTGTACCATCCCCATGGACATACACTTGTCGTTGGGAAATCCTCACTTTTATAAGTCTGACTGTATTCATAATCTCCTTCTGCATTCCAGTGTAAACCTTTGATTCCATACCATGTGAGTTCTTGTATCTCTTTATTATATCTAAGTAAATTTAGAGCCATAAGAGCTCTTTCAGGATTCTTTGAGGTTGCATTAATAGCCATTCCATTATTTGTATAAGGATTGACTGTTCTAGTTAATCCTTTTGACAAATCAACAATTTCTGCTTCCCATTCAGGATGTTTTTCATTTATTCTTTCTACTCTATCTGCTACTGAACCTAGATTCCATACCATTACTGCAGACTTTCCATTGATAAAGTCCTCATCTCTTGTTGCTTTTCTTACTATCGAATCAGCTGACCAGTACCCTCTCTCTGCAAATTCTTTCATTTTTAATGCATAATTTTTATATTCTTCAGTATCTACTACTGCAAATATATTTCCATCATTATTATTTACTTTATATGCTATTGTTGGGATGGGAGTCCCTTCAACAAGCTGAAACTCATTTTTCTCAAGCATATATGGATATTGAAGATTCTGTCCGCCACCATTTGCTATTACTTTTACACCATTCTCTTTATCCTGTGATACTGCATTCATATATTTTTCAAGATCATCATAATTATTTATGTCATCTATTCCATACTTTCTGGCAAGATCTCCTCTTATTCCAAAGACCCTTGTTCCATACTCAATCTGATCTCCTGGTATCATATAGATTTTATTATTGACTTTTGCTTGATCCCAGGCTTCTTTCGGTTCATTTTCATATATATCTGGCGCATATTCTTTTACCATATCTAATGTAAGTTCGTAAAACCCATTTCTTGTTGCAACTTCATTATAGTGTCCCCATGATTCTGCTGTAAAAATAAGATCAAACTGTTCTCCTGACTGAAATAATAAAGGATATTTTTCATCCATATCAGCCCAAGATAAAAATTCTACCGACAACTCCGCATTTATTTTTTCTTTCATTATTTTATTTACTTTATCATACACATCATTAAAATCATTTGGCTTGTCTCCTATAAGAAACATCTTCAGCTGAACATATTCCATATCACTAATAGCATCATTATAGCTATTGTATACATTGTAACAACCATACATTCCACTGGAAATAATAAAGATTAATAATATGCTTAATATTCTTCTGATCCTTTTTAGTCTTCTCATAACAGTATGTCTTCATCCTCTTCATGATTATTTTACATATTATTTATATAATAACATTTTCTTCTTTTATAATCTATCTTATACCCTTATTGTATAATCCTCAATTTCCTAATATATGTAATGTTAATTGTTTTTATTTCTTTATACACAAAATATAGCAGCTTTCAAAACTAGAAAGCTGCTTTGTCATATACAAATTATTCTTTTACTGCACCAATTGTAACACCCTGAACAAAATATTTTTGTATAAATGGATATAGCAATATTATAGGTCCAGTAACTATTATTGTAAGAGCCATTTTTAAAGATTCACTAGGCATATCAATTGCCGCTCCAATACTTCCTCCTGTTTGAGATAATATTGTCTTATATGCTTCTACATTATTTACTATCTTATATAAATAATATTGTAATGAATATAACTTTTCATTATTTATGAATAACATACAATTGTACCAGTCATTCCAATAACCTATTGCTATAAATAAACCTACTGTTGCAAGTGCTGGTTTTGATAATGGCAGTATTACTTTCATAAATATCTGAAAATCTCCTGCTCCATCTATTTTTGCCGCTTCAATTAAAGACTGTGGAATGCTGTTCAAATAGCTTTTCATAAGTATAATATTAAATACGCTTAATAATGGCGGAAGAAGCATTGCAAGATAACTATCTTTTAAATCAAGATATCTTACCATTAAGATATACCATGGTACAAGTCCTCCACTAAATAGTGTAGTAAAGTAAAAGAAAAATGAAAATTTATTTCTCCATTTAAAATCTTTTCTCTGAAGTACATATCCAGTCATTGCAACTATGAATAATCCAAGTATTGTTCCTATTACTGTAAGGCTTATTGTAACTCCGTATGCTCTAACTATTGCCATTGGATCTTTTAGTGCAGTTCTATATGCTTCAAGTGAAAAACTATTTGGAAATAGTGAAAATCCACTTTGAATGATCTCTTGTTCATCTGTAATTGAGCCCATTAATACCAATAAGAATGGTATTAAGCAAAGTAATGATATTACTGCTATTACTGTATAACTTATAGCATTAAAAACCTTGACGTCTCTGCCTTTTTTCATGTATCTTGTCCTCCTAATATAATATTAAAATTGCAAATAATTTTATCTTTACATATCTTTTCTCTCTATCTTTTAATCTATATAAATCTTTTCATACTTTATTAGTTATCAAATTTTAGAACAATGAATAATCTTTATCATATTTCTTAACTAGAAAATTGCTTATCATTATTGTAATAAAACAGAATACTGATTGATATAAACATGATGCTGCTGACATCCCTACTTCACCAGATTGAATTAATGATCTAAATGTAAATGTATCGATAACATCTGTAGCATTAAATAAAGGACCATTATTTCCTATAATCTGATAGAACATTTGGAAATCTCCTCGGAATATATTACCTATTGCAAGTAATGTAAGTATTATCATTGTAGGTATAAGACTTGGAATTGTAACCTTAAAAATTCTTTGGAATATGTTTGCACCATCAATTTTTGCTGCTTCATAAGTTTCTGTATCAATACCCATTATTGCTGCAAGATATAATACTGTTCCATATCCAACATTTTTCCATGCAGATACAAAAATCATTATAAATGGCCATACAAATGTACTTCCATAAAAATTGAATTTTTCTCCACCAATCTTTGCTATCATACTATTTATTGTACCGTTTTCTAGATTAAGCATATTATATGCAATAATTCCTACTACAACCCATGATATAAAATACGGAAGGAACATTGCTGTTTGTGTAAGTTTTTTAAAATACTTCCCACCTATTTCTGAAATAAGAATTGCGAGTCCCATTTGTAAAATTGTATTAACAGTTATAAATGCTACATTATAAAGAATTGTGTTTCTTGTAACAATCCATGCCTGTCCTGAAATAAAGAAATATTTAAAATTATCTAAACCAACCCATGGACTTCCAAAAATTCCATCTCTGAAATTATAATTTTTAAAAGCTAGAATAGTGCCTCCCATTGGTATATAACTGAATATTAAGAAATACAGTATTGCTGGAAGTAGCATTAAAATTAAAACTTTATTTCTTCTAATCGTTAACATAAATTTCCTTAATCTGTTTTTCTTATCTACTGGTTCTAATTCTGTTTCATCAAGTAAAAGATCTAGTTTGCCTTCCATGATATTATCCCCCTTTTTTTATACGTTTTCACTGTAATAATAATATCATTTTTAAATAATGTTATTTTAGTAAAATATTTTATTATAGGTAAAATATTTATATTTTTCTTTAAAATTATAACTTTTTATTGTATACTAAATATGCAAATGTAAATGTTATCTTAAATGTATTCCTTTCTCTCTTATTTAATACGATTTTCATAGACAACAATATATTGAGACAGGAGGTAATATAATGATAAATTTATTAATTGTAGATGATGAAGTTTTTACACGTGAAGGTATTATGGAGATACTTCCATTAGAAGATTTAAATATAACAAAGGTAATATCAGCTTTTGATGGACTTGATGCATTAGAAAAAATTAAGACTTTCAAACCTGATATATTATTAACAGATGTTAGAATGCCGAGAATGAATGGTCTAGATCTTGCATTTGAAGTGAGAAAAACCTATCCTGATACTTCAATTATATTTATGAGTGGATATTCTGATAAAGAATATTTAAAATCTGCAATAAAATTAAAAGCAATAAGCTATGTTGAAAAACCTATTGAACCTGAAGAACTTGAAAGTGCGGTTCGTAACGCTATATTAGAAAATTCAAAATGTAAAACAATAAATGATAATATAGAGGATAGTATTGCTATAGAAATGACTAATTCTTTGGATATTTCAAAGCTTGACAATATCCTTATTTTATGTGCATCTGAAAAATTAAAAACTCTCCTATTTAATTCATCATTCTTAACAGTGCTTATTTCAGCTGAAGATACAATTGTAGAAAATAGTATCATATCATCACTAAAATCAGCCTGTAAAGTATGTTGCTTAGACTTTTTTATTTCTAAAAAAAGTGATTCTCTTATAGTTGTACAGTTATTATTTAGTAAAAATTCTACTTTTCAAAATATAAAAATGAATTTATCATCTCTTTTTGCTTCTTTTGATGAATGCCTTAAAGAACACTTCAATTACTTTATTGGCACTGGTAAACTTGTATATTCATTAAATGAAACATCCGATTCTTTTTTATATGCAAGTAAAGCTATAAATCATAAATTCTTTTATGATTATAATTCTGTAATTTATTCGTGTGACAAAGATTGTAAGACTTATACTATAAATCCTAATATAATATCTAAATTAGATAATTCATTAAATACTAATGAAATTGAAACATTAAAGAGAATTATAAAAAATCTTACTTCAAATTTTAAAAACAGTATTGGAACGCCAATATCATATGTAAAAGATTCTTATTACAGAATTATACAACACATAATGAATCATGGTAGTATACGAAATACTTTTCATAAAAAAGAAATTTGTTTTAGAAATATTCTTGAATCTATCTTAGAATGTAATAATTTATTTGACCTTGAAAATATTGTTCTAAGGTTTATTGATAATATTGCCTTAATGCTAAATGATAGTTCCAAAAAGAATTCAACTGTTTCATCCATTTTGGAATACATTCACAAAAATTATTCTAATACTAATTTATGTCTTGATGATATAAGTAAAAATACATATCTTACGCCTACGTATATATGTGTTATATTTAAAGATCAAATGTCTAAGACAGTAAATAAGTATATAACAGAATATCGTATAGAAAAAGCAAAAGCTTTCTTAAAGGATTCAAATATAAAAATGAGTGATATTGCTGGAAAAGTTGGATATAATGATCCTAATTATTTTTCAAAGATATTTAGAAAAGAAACTAGTTATACCCCTTCAGAATATAGGAGGTATTTTACAAGTGAAATTTAGACGAAAGCTAAAATTAGTGGATCAGTTTTTCCTTACATTTTCAATTTTAATAATTATACCCCTTATAATACTTTTTGGATATACTTACACTAAAATGTCCTATATGATAAGAGAAAATACTATTGCTTCTACTAATGTGGCATTTAATCAATCATGTTCATTTATTTCATATAAAATAGACAGGCTTTATGATACTGCCAACTCCTTAATTATAGATAATAATATAACATCAATATTAATTAATAATCCGAAAGATTATTCTATTCCAAATCAGATAGAAGATCTTCAGCTATTAAGATCATATATATATTCTTATCAGCATAATATAGATATTTCTGATATTGAAATCTATTTAAATGATGATTTTATATATTCTAATGAAAAAGTTAATATATTTCCATTAAGTAGCCTTGCCAATTCAAAATGGCTTTCTATAACAAAAGATCTTAATGTAAGATACTTCTGGGCGCCTTATAGTTATATTTCTAATAAAAATGAAGAGTCAGTTGTTCTTGGAAAATGTATTGTCAATCCAAAAGATTACACTAATCCAATAGGATACTTATTTATCAAATTTAATACAACAGATCTTACAGATATTATAACTAAGACAAATTCAAATGCTCAAAGCTTCAGCTGTATTGTTAACTCTTATAATGATGTGATTGCTACAACTGATAGAACCTTATATTCTAAATATAAAAATATTATTGAAAATACAATCCCAAAAAATGATACTTCTCTTCATAAGTATGAATATGATTCAGATGATATCTATGTTCAAAGTTCTAGTATAGATAAAACAGACTGGAAAATAGTTAATATCGTGCCTTATAGTACTATTAACTCTGAAATTACTAATCAACGAATATGCCTTATTTTAATTGTTATACTCTTTGGCGGTGCTGCTCTTATAGCAGGTTATAAATTTTTCAATTCAATAACTTCACGTTTATATAAGGTTATTGAAGGAATGAGACATGTACATGCTGATAATCTTGATAATTTTATTGAAAATGATAAGGATGATGAACTTGGTGAACTTATTGAAAATTATAACTATATGATTTCAAAAATGTCAGGACTTATTGAAGAACAGTATAAATACGGAAAAGCTGTTAAAAATGCAGAGCTAAAAGCACTACAATCACAAATTAATCCTCATTTTCTATATAATACTCTTGATATGATAAACTGGATGGCTTATAAAAAAAGAACCTCTGAAATAAGTACTGCTGTGAAAAGCCTTGCTAAATTTTATAAACTATCACTCAATAAAGGCAAAGATATAACATATATCTCTGATGAAATTAATCATGTTTCATTATATGTACAAATTCAAAATATGAGATATAGCAACAGAATAACTTTAACTGTAGATATTGATAAAAATATTAATAATTATCTTATTCCTAAAATAACACTTCAACCTATTGTTGAAAATTCAATTTCTCATGGTATATTTGCAAAAGGAAATGTAAGTGGATTGATTACTATTTCTGGCTATATTGATATGGATAACGATGAAATTTTAATAAAAGTATCTGATGATGGAATTGGTATTGAAGAAGATAAACTTCAATTAATATTATCACCAAATCAAATATCATCTAAGGGAAGTGGCTATGGTCTTAGAAATATAGACCAAAGATTAAAGCTTTTATTCGGAGATAAATTTGGACTTTCTTTTGAAAGTATTTATGGATGTGGTACTACTGTAATAATAAAAATTCCTCTTATAACTGATGATAATTATAACGATGATTTCTAATTAACCTATCAAACTATTTAATACAAATTTCTTCATATAAAGGAGCAAAATATAAATGAAAAGAGAATTTTATGATAAAATAATTTATACACTAACTAATTATTTTGTGAGTTTTTTACAAGCAAGTCTATACTTTGCTATTTCTAATATTTTTCTTATTGTCTATTTTATATTTACTTTAATAAATCCTAATATTTTTAATTTATTTGTTCTATTTTTAGTACTACTTCCATTTGGTCCTTCACTTGGAGGACTTTACTCAATGTGTGGCAAATCTCTAAGGGAAAAAGACATGTTCTTTGCTTCTCATTATTTTAAATATTATAAAATGAATTTTTTAAGTAATTTAAAAATCTGGTTTTTTATTACTTCAATATGCTTTGTATTGCTAATAGATTTACAATATTTTTATCTTAATAAAACTTCATCAGGTATATATATCTTTTTTAAAGTATTAGTTATATTTTTAGGTTTGATTAGCTTATATACTTTTCCTATTAATTCAAGATTTTATATAAAGCTTAAAGACCTTTTACTAACGTCTATTTACTACATGATAAAGAAATTTCCTTTGACAATAATGAAAGGCGCTTTGATTTTTTTACTATTCTATATTATTAAAAGTATTTCCATAATTTTTTTGATATTTATTCCGGTTCCATTATGCTTTATATTTATGCACTATGATAATATTCTTCTTAATGAACTTGAAAAGCAGTCAGTATCCAATATTGCTCAAATATAATAAATGCTACTTCAATAGCTTAGGCGCCTAACTCCTTTGATTTAGGTGCTTATATTTTTTATTATAGATATTATCAAAAAAGACTCAACAACTCCAAATTGTTAAGTCTTTAAAACATTAATTTTAAAATTTAATAAATTGTAAAACTTTCACTCATCACATACAATATGTTTTATGAAATATTATCCTAAACTCACATAAGTTCTTATTTCAAAAGAGCTTGTTCTCTCAAATTTTTAAATTCAGTTCTGATTGTTTCATCATCTGCTTGAGGATTTAAACTTTTTTGCCATGCAACATAATAATCCTTTATTTTATCTTCATACTTTTTCCAATCATCTTCATTGATTTTTAAAAATACGCTGCTTCCTACTTTAGATTGTTGCTCTTTAGTCGCTTGTTCTGCACTTGTAGTTTCAACAATGTCAATTACTTCTTGTGATAATGAAATTCCTTTTTCTGCATTATTCCATGCACCTTGCACACCAATAACAACACCGCCTGCTACAAGAAGCAAAGAAACTAATAAAAGTAACAAACCTTTTTTAATACTTCCCTTTTTAAAATAAAGATATCCAAATAACATCCATATTGATACAATAAATATGATTGTACCTACAACAGCTAATACTGTTCCAATTTTTTCCATGATCTACTCCTTAATAAATAGGATAAAAATTCCTAAAATAAAATATAAATTTCTTTGGTTAACTACTTAATATTAAATATTTCCAATACATAATTAATATTATTTTTCATTTTTGCCAAAGTTACTTATATTTTATCACATTTTACCACTTTTTTCTACAATATTTTCATGAATAATGTATTTTTGGTATTTTATAATTAACATTTATAAAAGATACTTAGATTCCAATACTTCTAAAATTTCTATATTCTTATAGCTTACAGACTCATATTCACGTTCATATTGAGCACACTGTGCATCAATCTGTATCATTATTTTTTCTTTTAATTCTCTTTTTGCAAACGTATATACTACCCTGTCTTCCTTATCAATATGCCTTGTTAATAAATCACAATATGATATAGCATTTGCTATTAAATCTAATTTTGCTTCTTCCTCTCCAGCTTTAACCTTCTTTAAAGCCTCTTCTAAATTTTTAACATATAATCGTCCAAAATCATGTTCTACTAGCATTCCATGCTTTACTAATTTTTCTCCAAGGACGCCTAAGTTCTCAACCATTTTATTAAAAAGAAAGATTTCTTCTTTATTATGATGATGTCCATCGGCATATTCTTTTATGAAACCTATTATTAAGTCAAAATCACTGTAGTCATATATGTCATTTTTTAAAACTTTAAAGCATGCTGCCCTTACAACTTTAAGCATACGTTCAATATATCTATGTTCATTCATCATTATTTCTATAGCATTCATATTATCATACCTCCAAATTACATTCATAATTTTTTATTAAGCTTATGTCTGTAATTAAAGTATACTATTAAATTATAAAAAGCTGCGTAACAATCGTTACTAATAAAAATTAATTATTCTATCTATGATATTGCAATAAATATACAAAAAGCAAACATGTTAACTATTTAAAAACTAATTTCAATATTTAATTTATTAGTAATAACACTCTTTACTGCATTTTCCTTTAAACAGATTATCTTTTATGTTCTTCTCATAATCTGTTTCATCTTCCATATGTTCAAGTATATATACAGCCTTTTTCAGATTTTTCACATCTCTCTCCATATAATCAATGTAATTTCCTCTTCCAACTACTTTTAAATGAGTAACCCCTGCTTTTTTCAATCTATATAATGAACAAAGGCCACATCCACTAGCTCCAAGCTTATACGTATCTTCATCAGCTGAATCCTCTTCAATATTAATATTAACTCTATTTATGTTATTACTATTGTTACAAATAACTTCGTCAGTAAGATCATTTCCATTATTAATATTATTTTCATCATTTAAAAAATTCAAATCACCATGTGAATCATCATAATAAATCTCAAATTTTTTATCAACTTCTTCAAATTTACTACTTTCCTTATCTATCTTAGCCATGTGATATGGTATTTTACATAGATGTGCCATTTCATCACAATGAAGGGAGCTACAGAAAGCACCTGTATAGTGACATCTTTCATTTAATATAAATGCTTCGTATTCTTTAATCATATCTTTGTTTTCACTTATACATGATTCCATATCTTCTATTGTATTTTTTCTATGAAATATATAACGTGATATATTTTTAAATCTATTGAAAAATTCAATTGAGGATCTATTTATTTCAGCACACTCACCACTTAAATGCACATGGCATTTTATATGTTTTTTCTCTAAATATAGTATAAGTGCCGGGTCTGCTACTATAAATTCATTAAACCCAATATTAATAAGATCTTTCACAATCTTTTCTATCAGCTCAAATTGCTCATCAATATAATATAAATAGTTAAAAGTTATTGTAACAGGAACTTTATAAACATCTACCATTTTCTTCAATATTTTCATATCTTCCAAAGAACTTATTTGAACATTATAATAAAGCACTTCTCGTCTATTTAAAGGAAATAAATTACCGTATTTTTTATTCCATTCATAAGGTACATATCCACAGAATACTTCATCAGCACCAGCTTGTACAAGCCTTATGTAATCATCAATACATCCTAATCCAGCTACTATTTTCATTAAATCATCCTTTTATCAAATAAAATTTAAAACTATTCTGTCTATGCCCATATTAACATACTTCTCGAACATATTCCTGTCTTTTAAAAGAGTATCATCAAAGGCAAATAGAGAGTTATATTTTCCAACCATCTTTAAATGCTTTGGATAAGCAAATACATAATCCATGCAGTATTTAGGACATGAATTAACAAGTTTTTGACTTCCTCTATCAAGATTTTTGCACATGGCATAAAGAGTGCAATACTGGGATGTATTAGTCACATAAAAAGGCATCTGAAGACTGTGTTTACCTTCTCCGATTAAAATTTCATATCCACAGTTTTCGTATTCATAACGCTCAATTTTATTTTCTTTTAAAAAATCACTAAAAATTTTACTATTAAGATTATTCTCAGACATCATGTCTTTATTTTTCTCATAGCCCTTCTTATAAATATATCTTGGATCTTTTTTTCTTTTATTTAATAAAACTCCAAGAGATAGTGTAAAATAATCTGTTTTATCTTCAAGTAACTTTATCATTCCCCAGTCATTTATCACAATTTCTATTTTCATTCCACTTTTTATACACCAGTCATATACAGTTCCTATAATATTCTTTGTTTCTTCTATACGATTATCTCTCATATATGTAAAGCATAGAGTAATATTAAGGTTATCATTAGCACACTTTTTAATCATATTCATTAATAATTCAGTTTGTGGAAATAAATTATGACAGAATTCATTTCCTATATATATTCTTGAAATACTCTTTTTAAACAGCATATGATTCTCTAAAAAATTTTCTTTAATGTAATCTTCTTTGAACCTATTTATATCTTTATGTAAATAATTCTTATACAGTTTATCATTATCAAGCTTTATCGCAATCTCAAGAGATTCTAAAATATCTTCACTATAATTTTCATAATTTAAGTTTGAAAGCCAGTTTTTTTTCTGCTCGGAATAATAATCATAAAATTCATAATCCATTTCTGCTGGATAACCTACCATTTCCTTTGAAAACTCATTTTCATCTCCAAAGGTTTTTAACATTATATATTTTGAATAATCTCTAAATATTCTTTCTACATTTTCTTTATATTTATTATCATCAATAGAAAACACATATTTAAAATAAAAATCTTTTTCTATTATTTCAATAAGTTTATATTCTGTCAGTTTTATTTCGGTGTATCCATATTCATTAAAATTGTAAAATGATAACATTACTTCATTTATTTTTTCTAATTTTTCACACACACGTATTGTAAAATCTTCTTTTGATACTTTTAATACACGCACTTCTGTTCCATCAACAAAACAACTTAAAAGTCCTGATGGAAATAATTCAATTTCTTCTTTTCCCAAACCAATCCCTCAAATCTCTTATCTCGTGTCTAGTTACTGTAACTCTTCCACCATACATTAAATATATATCATATTGGATTAAAAATATTTAATATATATTATTTTTTATTTTCTTATACAACTGGTATAAAAAACATACTATTTTTACTTTTCATTTTATGTATTTCAAAATTTATACCATATACAGCCTTTAAATTTTCCTCTGTAAGTACATCTTTCACTAAACCTTCTATATAAACTTTTCCATCCTTCATTAAAAATATTTCTTTGCAGTAAGTGGAACTTAAATTCAAATCATGAAGAATTGCTATAATTGTCTTATTCTCTTCTTCATTTAATTTTTTTAATGTTTCCATAAGTTCAACCTGATATCTTATATCAAGATGTGAAATGGGCTCATCTAAAATTAAATATTTTGTATCCTGGGCTATTGCCCTTGCTACAAGCACCCTTTGTGCTTCACCTCCACTTAAATATGAAAAAGCCTTATCTTTTAAATAAGCACAGTTGGTAACTTCCATTGCATGATTTATTAAATCCCTGTCTTTTTGTGATAAATCCTGAAATCTTTTCATGTATGGATTTCTTCCCATTGCAACAATATCATACACTGTAAAACTCACATCAATATTAACATTTTGAGGTACAAATGAAATACTACATGCAAGTTCTTTTCGTGAATAATCTTTTATATCTTTATTATCAAGGCATATTAGTCCATGTTTTGCATCAATAAATCTTAAAATATGGCGTACAAGTGAAGTCTTTCCTGAACCATTAGGCCCTAAAATCCCATAAAAGCCCCCTTCTTTAAATCTTCCTGAAATATTGTTTAAGATGTATTTCTCTTTATCTTCTGCCTTCCAGCATAATTTTTCAATATTTAAATTTCTATTATCCATTTTTCATACCTCAAAAGCTTCTGTTTTTTGTATTTCTATATAAAAGATATATAAAATACGGTGCTCCAAAAAATGCTGTAATAACTCCTACAGGTATTTCTGTTGGCTGTGCTGCTGTTCTAGCTATAGTATCACATAAAATCATAAAAAATGATCCTCCCAAATATGAAAAAGGAAGAAGTATTCTATGATCTGAACCTACTAAAAGCCTCATACAATGTGGTATAATAAGGCCTACAAAACCTATTGTTCCACTTACGCATACACTTCCTGCAACAAGAAATGCAGAAATGATTATTAAAATATTTTTTACTTTTCCTGTATCTATTCCTAAACTTGAAGCAGCTTCATCTCCAGTGAGCATAATATTTAGTTCTCTGCTAAACATAAAAATAATAGTTACACTTATTATAGATACTAAAAATAAAAATAAAACCTTACTCCAGTTTGATGAACTAAAGCTTCCAAGTGTCCATAAATAAACTTTCTCAAGTTGCTCTCTGTTATAAATCATAAGAAGTGATATTGCTGAGCTTAACATTGTACTTATGGCTGTACCTGTAAGTAATAAATTTGTTACAAGTACTTTTCCTCCTATTCCTCCAAGCTTATATACAAGCATAACAGTAAGAACTGCGCCAATGAATGCAAAGATGCTTACAACTCCAATACCCATAAAATTCAATGTGATTCCAGATAAAAATGCCAATGTAGCACCTAGTGCCGCTCCTGATGAAATTCCAAGTATATGAGGGTCTGCTAAAGAGTTTCTAAATATTGCTTGAAAGGTGCAGCCCACCACAGCAAGAGCTCCTCCAACTAGAGAAGACTGCAATATTCTTGGCAGACGCACCTTCCATACAATTACTTCATATACCTGTTTTACATCTTCTGTATCCACCATTCTATTTAAAAGTGGAATCTTTGATAATATTAATTTAAAACTATCAAAAATCCCTATAGATGATGATCCAATAGATGCTGAAATTACAATTAAAAGGAGCAGAAAAATAGATAGTACACTAATATAAATATAGTATTTCTTCTTTTTTGACTCCACTCTTTTACCTCCGCTATTTAAATGCATCCTTATGGAATATTTCTGCTAATTTTAATACTCCTTCTGCATTTCTATATCCCTGACGGTCAATAAGGTTGTTATCTATTTCATATACTCTTCCTTCCTTGACAGCTGTCAGTTCTTTATATCCTTCTGAGGACATGAATTTATCTTTTTCACCATCTTTTAATACGATAATCTCTGGATCAGCTTCTAATAAAGATTCCAATGAAAATGACCAATTATCTGATGCTGGAACTATATCTTTTCCACCTGCCATCTTAATCAATCCACCAACAAAAGTATTTTCTGGTGCTGAGAAATCTCCGCCTTCGCCATAGCCTACAACATAATAAACAGATGGCTGACTTAAATTGCTCACTGTAGATTCAACCTTGTCTATAGTTTTTTTCATTTCATATATCTTTTCTTTTGCTTTATCATTCTTATTTAATGCAGTTCCAAGTGTTTCTATCATAGTATAAACACCATCAACATTATTTTCTTCATATAATGAAATAACAGTAATGCCTGCATCTTCAAGCTTTTTAGAATTCTCTTCATTAAAATGTGTTGATGCTATTACAATATCTGGTTCAAGACTTATAATTTTTTCAATATCCGGTGTTCTCATTGTACCGATAGATTCTACACTTGTAACCTCTTGTGGATAATCACAATAATTAGTTCTTCCAACAAGTTTCTCACCTGCACCGAGATCAAAAATTATTTCACTTATATTAGGTGCAACTGATATTACCTTTTTAGGCTCTTTATCTAAAGTTACCTCTTTTCCATAAGAATCAGTAATTTTCACAGGATATATTGTTTCTCCTGCATTAATTGAACTTTCTGATGATTGATTTTCAGTTTGATTTTTATATGAATCTTTACATCCGTATGTTCCAAATGTAAATGCTCCAATCAATAATACCAATATAATGTTCTTAAATAATTTGTTCATATTATCTCCTTCTTGTTTTCTTCTACTACCTTCTTTATATTATCTTATCCAAATATAAGATTTAATATAAAAAATTTAATACTCTGATTGTAGTGAATTTGTCAGCCATCTCCCTCTTAGATAGTATATTATAAAACAAATTGAACAAAATATCCACGATGCTGGATAACACCAATATAAAACACGTATATCATTCATATATGAAAGCATACTTGAAAGCCATATTACTCTAAATAAACATATTCCCGTTGCAGTTAAAATCATTGTATGAAATGCAAATCCTGCTCCCCTTATTGCCCCTGCAAGAACTTCTGTAAAACAATGTGTAAATGTGAATGGTGCAATAATATACATCATCACAAGTCCCATATTCTTTACTTCTTCACTTGTTGTAAATAAATTTATAAGATAACTGCCACTTAATAAAACAAGAATACTCATCATAAAAGTTATTATAACGGCGTATCCAAGGCATACCTTTACACCTTTTTTTATTCGATCTGTTTTTCCAGCTCCTATATTCTGTCCAACAAAAGTTGATATTGCAAGTCCAAAAGCCATCATTGGAACATATAAAAAGGAATCTATCTTTTCATATGCTGCACACCCAGCCATAGCAATAGAACCAAAATCATTTATCTTTATCTGTACAAGCATATTTGAAATATTAAACATTGCAGCCTGAAGTCCACATGGAATTCCAAGCCTTATTATTTCATTTGCTGTTTCTTTATCAAAATGTATTTTCTTAAGTCTAAGTCTATAGCTTTCTGGAATATTCATTAAATTAATAATTACAAGTGCTGCTGAGACATACTGTGAAATCACTGTTGCAAATGCCGCTCCTGCAACTCCCATATTAAATACTGCAACAAATATAATATCTAAAACAAGATTAAGCACCCCACTTACAAAAAGATAATAAAGTGGATGTTTCGAATCTCCTCTTGCCCTTATTATTCCAGCTCCAACATTGTAAATCATCATTCCAACAATACCTAAAAAGTAAACTCTTAGATACATAACAGATAGATCTATAACGTCCTCTGGACAATGCATGAATTCCAATAAACTTTTTGTCCATATCATACCAACTATAGTAATTATGATACCAGCTATACTACTTAATATTATTGATGTATTCATTGTTTTAAGAAGCTTCTTTTTATCATCTGCTCCAAAGTATTTTGCAAAAATTACGCTTGTACCTGTTGAAATTCCAAGAAAAAATCCAACAAGTAGATTTATTAAAGCTCCTGATGATCCTACTGCTGCAAGAGGCATGCTTCCAGCAAATATTCCAACGATTGAGCTATCTACTGCACTATATAGCTGCTGAAGCAGATTACTTAACATTATTGGCACAGCAAAAAATAATAGGCTTTTCCAAATTACACCTTCAGTTAAACTATAATCTCTCTTTTTCATAATTCCTTCTTTCTATATTATATGCTGAAAATATATATCTTCATAATATATTAAAAACTTCTCCTCTACCAGCATGTAAAACTTCAAATTTATATTTAGCTAGTTAAACTTTTTTAAGTTAGTTTCTAACATAAATTGATCACAATGAGTACCCTAAAAGAAATCCATCGTTAAATGCCAATTTTCAGTAACAATATATATACCCATATTAATATTATTTTCTATAAAAATTAAAAATCTCATCAATAATTCTACCATAATTTTTGACAAATTAATAACTATACTCTCATAATTTAAATAATTCCGTATCTTAATTAAAACTAATAAGCTTCTAAAATTCTAAGTATAACTTAGATTCTTAGAAGCCTAAGATTTTATTAAATAATTTAAAGTATTATTATCTTAATATTTTGTATTTTTTCTAAATACTATACTACACTTTTTACTGCTGAACAGCACATATCTTCTCTGCACTTATTGAGTACACTTTTGTATGCTGGTATAAGAAACGCATCTGCAAATATCCATGCAACAGGACTTGCTAAACATACTGCCACATAGCCAAAAATAGGAACAAGTAAAAATCCACAAATTCCTCTTGCTATCATTTCACAAACCCCTGCAAGTATTGCAAATATGGAGAATCCCATTCCTTGAATAGTGAAACGTACTACATTAACAAGACATAAAGGTATATAGAAAATTCCAGTAATTATTAGATATTTGCTTACCTGTGCAAGTATTTCTGTTTCACTTCCACTTACAAAAAGCAATGCTATATTTTTCCCGAAAAATATTGATACAATTAAAGCAATTACAGAATATGCTGATCCTATTATTATGCTTGCTTTCATTCCCTCACTTATACGATCAAGTTTTCTAGCTCCAATATTCTGCCCTGCATATGTTGCCATTGTAGATCCAAGTGCATCAAATGGACATGCCAAGAAAATAGTTATTTTTGAAGCAGCTGTTACCGATGCAACAACAACTGACCCAAGACCATTTACGGCTGCTTGAAGTATTACACTTCCAATGGCTGTAATTGAATATTGAAGCCCCATTGGAATTCCCATATAACTTAAATTTATCATACATTCTTTATTAACTTTTAATTCATCCTTGTGGAATTTAAGAATTTCATATTTCTCTTTCATATATACCAAACAACATACTCCTGATATTCCTTGTGCAATAACAGTTGCCCATGCTGCACCTGCTACTCCCATATGCATATATATGATTAGTACTAAATCAAGAATAATGTTTATTACTGATGATATTATCAAAAATATAAGGGGTGTCTTGCTGTCTCCAAGTGAACGTATAATTGCCGATAAAAGATTGTAAAGATAAGTAACCGGTATTCCTACAAATATTATAAAGATATAAGCATACGCTCCTTCAATAATATCTTCAGGAGTTTTCATCCATAGTAATATATTTCTACATAATATACATACAAAAAATGTCATAACTGCAGAAAATATAGTAGCAAGCCAAAAACTATTTGCTACATATTTGCGTAGTGATTTATAATCTCCTGCGCCAAATTTCTGTGCAACTGGTATTGCAAAACCATTACATACTCCCATGCAAAATCCTATTACCATGAAATTTATTGAACCTGTTGCCCCTACTGCAGCAAGGGCACTAACGCCTAAATATTTTCCAACAATAATCGTATCCACCATGCTGTAAAACTGTTGAAACAGCATTCCAAACAAAAGTGGAATAGAAAACCCTAATATTAATTTAAAAGGATCTCCTTTTGTCATTTCTTTTGTCTCATTCTTAGCCATTTATCTATCCTCTTTTCATATTAATATTTAAAATACATTGTAACGCACTAATAAAGCCTGCTTTTATATAAAATCCCCTAATTAATAATTAATGATTATCTCATTAATTCAAATTAAAACAGCCTGTACCAATTAGTTTTATATCTAAAAGAGTGTTTTTTTAATTTCTTATTATTTTAATAAGAATATCACTTCATTTAAGTTTTTACGATATAATTATAATAGCTTTAAACTACAATTTATATAATTATAAACTCATATACTATAAATATAGTGTCAAAATATCCACTAATAGGATTTATCTATAAAAATATAAAAACTAACTACAACTATAATCTGGAGGATTTATAAATGGAAGTAAACAAAGTAACCGTTGATTCAAATTTATTAGAAACAACATCTCATGGAAATCGTGAATTTCCAATGGATGTTTATAGAGACGATTTTTCAAAATATTATACTAATATTATAAACTGGCATTGGCATCCTGAAATAGAGTTTGTAATGATAACAAAAGGAAAAATAGAATACAGCACAGAAGAAGAGACTCTTATTATAAGTGAAGGTGATGGTATTTTTATAAATTCCAACACACTTCATATGGCAAAGTCCATTGATGGATATCAAGACTCATTAATGTTTTCAGTAGTTGTATCTCCTAAGCTTATTTATAATAATACCGAAAGCATTATCTATAAGAAATATGTAAAACCAATTATAGAATGTTCAAAATTATCATATTTAAAGCTTGATAAGTCTAATACATGGCAGAAACAGATTCTTTCACATTTATTGTATATTGATGCTTTAAAATTTAATGAAGATTATGGTTTTGAATTTATAATAAAAAATCAAATCTCCCTTATATGGCAATTAATTGCACTCAATACATCTCATTTATATTTACATAATAACTGTCCTATAAATTCTCACTCCTTATCCCAAGAGCGTTTAAAACAGATGCTTAGATTTATACATAAGAACTATTTTAAGAATATAACTATAGATGATATAGCAAAATCTGCTAATATAAGCCGAAGCGAATGTTTCAGATGTTTTAAAAAAATGATAAATACAAAACCATTTTCTTATCTTACTGATTTTCGTCTTGAAAAGTCCCTACAGCTTCTCTTAGAAACAGATATACCAGTATCTGATATATGCTATTCCTGTGGCTTCAATCATTCAAGCTATTATGGAAAACTTTTTAAAGAAAAATTTGGAATTTCTCCTTCATCATATAGAAAATCATCTGCTATTTCAAATAAACATATATAAGGAAATAAACTGATTGCATAATAGCTAATTATTAATAAGCTATTATGCAATCAGTACAATCTATTATATTCTTTTTTTAATAATTTTTCTTTTAACTGCAATTAATCCACAAATTAAAAGTATTGGAAAAATTATTGCACTTAAAAATCCTTTTTTAAGATTATCTTGAAATGCTCCAGACACTGTTCCTACAACTGTTGGTCCAATAGAACATCCTACATCTCCAGCTAGTGCCAAAAGTGCAAACATTGCAGTTCCACCTTTTCTAAGAGATTTTGATGCAATACTAAAAGTTCCAGGCCAGAATATTCCTGCTGATAAACCACATAATCCACATCCAATAAGTGCAAAAATTGCATTGTTAGATAATGAAGCCATTAAATAACTTATAATTGAAATTACCGCACTTCCCATCATAAAAGAATTTAATTTTATTTTTTCACTAAATTGTGAGTAAAACAGTCTTGAACATCCCATAAGAATTGCAAAAGCACATGGTCCTGCTAAATCTCCTATTGTCTTAGTAACATTTAATCCTGCTTCAGCAAAAGCCGAAGCCCACTGACTCATAGCCTGTTCAGATGCTCCTGCACAAACCATTAAAAGCAGTAAAATCCAGAATATCTTTTCTTTAAATAATTCTCCCATAGACATTCCTTCACTTTCTTCTGTTAATGTCTGTATTGGAACATTAGCAAAATAAATTGCATTTATCAAAGGTACTAAAGCCCATAAACAAGATAATATACGCCAGTGACTAATTCCTATAAAAGTAAAAAATATCGTTGTAATTATAATTACAAATGCATGTCCCCAACAATAAAATGAATGTAATAAACTCATAGCCGCTTCCTTCTTCTCAGTCGGGCAAGCCTCTACTATTGGACTTATAAGAACTTCAATAAGTCCACCACCTATTGCATAAATAAATATTGATATTAACAACCCTATATAAGGATTAGAAAATAATTGTGGAAGGATAGCTAGTCCAACAAGTCCTCCAACAGAAAATATATGAGCCCCAACTACACATACACGATATCCTATTCTATCCACAAATTTAGCTGCTAGAAAATCAACAATAAGCTGAACTCCAAAATTAATTGTTACAAGAAATGCTATTTTATCTATTGAAATATTATACGTACTCTGAAATGTTAAAAATAACAGAGGTACAAAATTATTTACTATAGCCTGAGTTATATAACCAATATAACATGCGTAAATTGTATGGTTGTAATTTTCTTTTAATTTCACAACAAATCCTCCTTTCTCTTTTTCTTCTGCTTAATATAAGCTGAAGAAATCATCAATAATTTGTACACATACTGAATTTTTAATTCATGCTATATTGAATATATTTCAAAACCAATAATTCGCATATAACAAAAAACTGAGAAGTAGTCCAATACTTAAAATCCTTTCTTTTTATTACTATTGAGTGACTATAAAATGGAATATTAAAATTACTTATAGAAGCTAATTCATTGTTACCTACTAAATTAATTGATATTATAGATATGCCTTTTGCTTTTAATTTAAGTGCAAAGTTATTTACAAATGAATTATTTCCTGAAAATGAAAGAAGAAAGAATACATCCTTACTTGTAAGTGCCTCTAAAATAATATTAGTTTCTTCTTTTCCTTCAAGCACATATACTAGTTTATTACTGAATATCATATTCCTTTTTAATTCTTTAGCTGCATCTTTTTGTACAGCACCCGAACCATAAATATATATTTTATCTGCATTATCTATAGTTCTAAACATTTCATTAAAATCCCGATTTTTTAATTCTTCCATAGTCATTATTATATCTTTACATGTATTATCAATTTCTTTAGGATCAAATTGATTTTCACCTTTTTCTTCCCATTTTAAATGAATCTTTAATTCGCTATAACCTTCAAGACCAAGTTTATGTGTAAAACGTAAAATTGTCGTATGAGAAACGTTGCACTTTGAAGCTAGCTCTTGAATTGACATAGTCCTGCATTCTTTTTTATGATGTAATATATAATTCCAAATATAAATATCATTATCATTTAATTTTTCATAGTTTTCTTCAATTAAATTCTCAATTTTCATAATATTAATCTTCCTTTTTACTTATTGCTGATTTATGTTCCATATATTTTAAAAATAAAATTTCTATCAGCATAAAATAGGATGTTACAGATTCATACTTAAATTTATCTGACACTCCATCAATTATAGGTGTTGAAACATAAAGATTATGATCACAAAGTCTTGCTAAAGAATTATCCTTTGATTTTGTAATTGATATTGTCTTTACATTTCTTATTTTTAATTCCTTAGTAAAATCTATTGTAAATTCATTCTCTCCTGACACTGAAATTACTATACACAAATCATCCTGAGTTGTCATTTTAACTATAGCTTTTGCTTCATCATATCCACTTATATCATAAAATATCTTCTTTCCTAATAAAAAAATCCTCTTTATTTCCTTTTTTATTGATGATTGCACCATTCCAGATCCAAATACATAAAGATTCTTTGCATTATCAAATGCTTCAAATATTTCTGTGCAATCTCTTTTGCTCATACTTTTCATTAGATCATTATATGAATTGCATAAAAAATTCACATTATTTGTGTTTTCTTTTGTCATCTGATTATCAAGTTTTAAATATACCTTCAATTCTCCATATCCTTTTAATGAAAGTTTTTGAGCAAATCTTAAAATTGTTGTTCTTGATACATTGCACTTATATGCGAGCTGATCAATTGCAAGCTTTTCACATTCTTTTTTATGACTTGATATATAATTCCAAATATAAATATCGTTTTCATTAAGCTGATTATAATATTGATTTACTAATTCATCTAATCTCATAATATTTCCCACCATTTTTATAAACTCATAAATTTTATTCTATACATAATAACTTTTCTATTATTAATCTTTTTTTCATTATATTACAAGTTCATAGTATTGTATATAATTTAACTATTTAAGAAATAAGTATTAATACTCATTCTCAGCATATTGAATATTTCTAAGCAAGATATAATTTTTATTTCCTATATACTAAAAAGAGGTAGAATGTTAAGCTTGCTCTCCCTCCTCTATTGAAATGTATTTACTTTTTAAAATTATTCATATTTAATCAATACACTGCTTCCGGCTTGTACATCTTGCTTATTATTACACTCTATAATGTTACGTCCATTTGGCTCAACAACCACCATCATTGTAACATCAGATATATTTTCCTTCCTAAGAAAATCCCTATCTACTTTTGCAATAACCTTTCCATTTTTCACTTCATCTCCTGCCTTGCAAAATACTTCAAAACCCTTTCCATTTAGATTCACAGTATCAAGACCTATATGTATTAATACTTGAATTCCTTCATCATTTTCTATAGCTATAGCATGTTTAGTTTCTGCTACCATTACTACCTTTCCATTACACGGAGATACTATTTCATCAGATGTTGGAATTACTGCCATTCCTTTTCCTAAGGCTCTACTTGAAAACATGTCATCTTTTACCTCAGATAAATCTATACTTTTGCCTGATATTACAGCATTAAATTCCTTTGCTTTTATTTCTTTCTTTTTTCCAAATCCAAACATATACTTTCTCACCCTTTTCTCTTTATTTTAAGAATAATTACAAATCTATCAGCTTTCCTATTATAATGTTTTCCCCCTTTAAAAGGGGGCTTAACATTTATTTTATCTTTCATTGGATTTCATGATGATTTCTAAGATAATTCTGGCCAGTATTCCTTATTTGCTTCAATTAAATCATCTAAGATTAATTTTGCTATTCTTGCACTTGGAACTGTTCTTGAAAGTGTAAGAGCCTGCCATAATTTTTGATAGCTTCCCTCTATCCATGCTTCTACTGTTAACTTTTCAACACTTACTTGTTGTTCCATTAATCCTTTTTGGAATTGTGGAATAGAACCTTGACATATTCTTTCATATCCATTACTTCCTACTATACATGGAATTTCAACCATAGCTGTTCTATCAAAGTTTTCAACAGCACCTTCATTTGGAACTATAAGAAGGAATCTTTCATTTGTATTTTCTGCTATAGCACATGCTAAATCAACAATGTAAGTTGCATGAACATCAGCTTCAAATCCACCTTCTTTGCTTGTACCACTTTCAATTATCTTTTTACAAGCTCCAAATACATGTTTTTCTCTTCCTTCCATAACCTCATTAGCTCTAGTATGCTCTGGGTCAGAAGTTTCCACAACATAATCTGGGAATAGATAGTATTTTAAGTATGTGTTAGGAATTGTTGTTGGATCTACTGCATAAACATCTCTTGCTTTTTGGAATGTATGAATCCAACTTTCTTCTACATGTTGATTTGTATTTGATAATGCATCTGCAAATCCATTTTCAGCCATATGCTTTTTAATTTGAGGCATTAAATCGTTACCATCCTTATCATAGATCTTTGACCACCATCCAAAGTGATTTAATCCATAATATGATACATTCATTTCTTTTCTAGATTTAAGTCCACACATGTTAGCCATTTTTTCTTCTAAATCTATAGGCATGTCACATATATTTAGAATCTTAGAATTTGGTCTTAATCTTCTAGTTGCTTCTGCCACAATTGCAGCTGGATTTGAATAATTTAACATCCATGCATTTGGAGAATATTGTTCCATGTAATCAAGAATTTCAATTACTCCACCTATTGAACGCATTCCATAAGCAATTCCTCCAGGCCCACAAGTTTCTTGTCCAAGCACTCCATATTTTAATGGAATCTTTTCATCTTTTTCACGCATTGCATATTTTCCTACACGGATATGAGCTAGTACAAAATCTATATCAGTAAATGCTGTTTCTGGATCAGTTGTATAAGCAAATTCAATTTCTGGTGCATTTTCTTTTAAATAAATTTCACATGCTTTTGCAACTGTTTCCTGTCTTTGTGCATCATTATCATAAAATTTTATAGAACGAATTGGGAATCTATCCATGTGATCTAACAACATTAGTACAATTCCTGGTGTAAAAGTGCTTCCGCCACCTGCTATAGTTATTGAATATTTTTTATTTGCCATTTTTCATTCCTCCTAAAAATCAGTGATTTGTTTTTCTCTATGTGCTTATAATACACTCATAAAAATCACCTTACAATAGGTTTACCCCCTTTAGTGAACATACTGTTTCAAGGGTATTTCGTAACATTTTTTGTGAAGATTCACACCTCTATTTATCATTAGCATCTTTATTTAAATAACATGTAAATTTAAAGTTATCTATACAGATAAAAAGACCATTCATAATTCTATGAACGGACTTTAAAACTTCAATATTAATTCTATAGATTCTCAGTAAACTTAATAGCTGATTTCACCTTATCTTCATGTGCAAATATTTTTTTCATTCTATTTATAGGCTGATCTTTTTCACATGCTCTTTTAGCAATTTGATATAATTCCTCTTCATCCTCTATTCCAATTTGTTTCATATTATATGGAAGATCTATCTTTTTATAAAGTTCTTTAACCTTATCAATCAAGTGAGCATCTTTATTTTCTAAGATCAACTGTACAATAGTTCCAAAGGCCACTTTTTCCCCATGCATAAAATTATTATACTTAGAAATTGTACTCAATGAATTGGCTATAGAATGCGCAGCTGCTAGTGAACCATTTTCAAAGCCTACGCAACTTAAATAAATAATAGCTTCTATAACTTTTTCTAAAGACTCATTTACTTCATTATTTTCAACAGCATTAACAGCAGAATATGCATTTTCAATTATTGCGTCAAAACATTCTTTTGATAATGTTCTTGCAGTTAATGAAATGCTACTTGAGCCAAATTTCTCAATATCACCTTCATATCCTGCTTCTGTTTCAAAATATGTTGATATTCCATCACCAATTCCAGCTTTTAAAAGTTTTGCAGGTGCATTTGCTATTACCTCTGTATCTACAATTACACCATGAGGATTGTTGTCTAAATTAATATATTCTTTAAATGTTCCATCACTTTCATATAAAACAGATATCCTGCTGCATGGACCATCCGTAGAAGCTGCTGTTGGCACCATTATATATTTCATGTTTCCAAAATGCCCAACAGCTTTTGCTATATCCAAAGCCTTTCCTCCACCAATTCCTATTACACATTTAATATTATTGCTTTGGGATTTACAGATGATCTTTTTTATATTTTCCATGCAACATTCGCCAGTAAAAGATTGTATTATATAACTTATATTATGCTTTTTTAACCCTTCACTAACTTTATCTTTAAAGTGCATATAAGAAAATCCATCCATAAGTATTAGTACTTTTTCATCTTCTAAAAAATTAAAATATGATGCAATTTTACTCATTGCTCCTTTTTCTTGTATATAACATCCGGGCATATTAATTTTCATTTGTTATCCACCATCCTAATAAATTTAATATATAACCCTCATTTTACCTTAATTTACATATGTATGTCTATTGGTATATATCTTACCTATCTACCTTAAAAAATCACTTATTCATAATTTACAATAACATATGCTGTTGTCCGTAATAACCAAAATGAGTGTAGTATATCTAACCACACTCATTTTAAAGTTAATATTTTAATATTTTTAATGAATACTTTTTAAAAATAATCTGAAAAATAGGAAGTCTGCTGCTCAATTGCATCTTCTAACATATCCAGAGTTTCTGGACTACATGTAAGACGTCCTATCTTATGAAGATAATCTGGACGCTTATATCCTAGAAGCATAGTAGTCATGGTCTGAATATTTATTCTGTCAGTAGTTTTATTAGTTGAACGAACAACCTTACCCTTTCCATCCTTTGTAATATTCAATGTGAAAGTTCCTTGATTACATGAAAGAATAGGATCATCCATTATAAAAGACCACTCTCTGTCTATTGTATCAGGTTTAAATGGAAATTCTGCAATAAACTGCTCTAAATCAACAATTCTAGCCATAAAGTATGGAGAAATTGTCTCTTTTATATCTGCATCTTCAAGTAAAAAAGCTAAAGGTTCATCTGTATATGTATTACCAATAACTTTTGTAATCATTGAAAAATGTGCACTTATAAAGTTCCATAATCCACTACGTGCTTCCTCATTAACAAAAATCATATCTTTAATGTGAAAAATTTCATCCTTAATCCAATAAAGAACATATCCATCTGGTTCATAATCCTCATTATAATATACAGCAGCCATCAAATCATCAGAATCCCAAAGAAGGTATTCATTCCATGCAAGGTCATCACGCACTAATGCACCATGAGTTTTAATGGCAAATCTTTCATAAGCTTTTTTTACCTTATCACTTTCTACAGCTACTCTTTCTACATCTCCTGAAACCTGCTTGTTTTTTGGAAGTTGATAATCATTAATTTCAAATGTTATTTTATCTGAAATTATTTCCCATCCTTTCCTTCTATAATATGGAATGGAATATGGATATAAATACGATATGCTCTGCTTTGCTTCTTTCATGTTTTTTAATGCTTGATAAAGCAACTTGTGCATAAGACCTTGATTTGCATATTCTGGATAAGTTCCAACACCTGTAAGACCACCCATATCATATGTTTTATTAAATATACGAACTTTCATAGGATAAACTGCCACTTGAGATATTAGTTTATCACCATCAAACCATCCCCATACATCTGCACGTTCTAATGTTGGAGACTTGGCCCTAATCATTTCCTTTTCTTCCCATCCAATCTCTTGAAGCTCTTGATTTGTAACTTGAAAAACATATCTTAACAGTTGATTATATTGTTCAAGGTGCTCCAAACCAACTTCTTTCATTTTTAACTGTCTACGCCTGCTCATACAAATCTATTTCCTTCCTTTCATAAGTATCTTCTTTAAATATATTTAATCAATGAGATTATTTCTTTATTACATACTTATTATATTAGGTTATGCAAAAATTTAATCCTGTATTCTAAAGTTATACTTAGGATTAATCAATAAATTAAATGTTATATAATATGATAGTTGATTAATTCTACTCAATCATAGGTTCTCTATTTTTATTAAACACTTACCTCATTAGTTATATTATACCATTATATCGTAAATATATATAATTATTAGAAATATAAATACAAATCTTAAAACATAAGATAAACCACAAAAATCAAATTATATTTCTACCATTTGATTTTTGTGGCTTTATTGTTTACTACATTGTAAGATTATTTAAGTTTAATTATTTTGATAAAATCTTTTCTATCTCAACCACATACATTGTATGGTAATCTTTTTCTGGATACCACTTATCTATAATATCCTTTTCTATGAAGCATTCTTCTTTTAAATCTTGTGCATAAAGCTTTCTACAAATTAATGTTAATCTAGCTTCATCAAAATATGGAACATCTTCATACTTTTGTACTTTTAAATTTGCATTTGAAATCTTATCCTCATCTTTTCCAGAAACATTCCCTAGATATGCAAGCTCTTTTCTATAACTATTAGGCAGTACACAAACAGAAAGTCTATCTGAAAAATCAACAAATTCTTTTGTATATCTTTGAGGTCTTATAAAAATGTAAGCTACTTTTTTATTCCATAGAACGCCAACTCCGCCCCATGAAGCTGTCATTGTATTCACCTTTCCATCTTTTTCTGCCGTTATTAAAAGCCAGTCTTTACCTATCATTTCAAAAGCATTCTCTTGAAAATTTTCATGTTTAATTTCTTTCATAAATTCATCATTCTCCTTGCCTATTTTTAATACAAATTTACTTTTAATGTGATATTTTATTTTATAATAATAAAGTTTTATTATTTTTATTTAATTGATGCCTTAACTAAACCTTCAATCCAATCTTGATGTGCATTAATCATTGGATTTGGTTTTTCAACAGCCATTTCCTTTGCTGGTTTTCCTATTTGTGATTCTTGTGTAAGAACACGTAATCTTCCACCCGAAAGATTTTCAAATAGCCATGCATGATGAACATCTAATTTTTCGTCTTCTGTTCCTTCACACCATCCATGCCATGCTATTCTTGCTGGCTTTCCATCTATTGGTGGAACAAATTCTGTAACTTCCGCTTCAACAATCAATCCAAATGTAGTGAAACGAAAACGAGCACCTTCTTCTAATTCTGGTCCTTCTATGTTATAAAAATGAATATCAGTAGCATTACTGTAATATTTCGGCCATTCAGTAGCATTACTTATATAATGCCATACATCTTCTGTGTTTAAACCTTTTACTATAATTTCATTTGATGAGTAATTATCAGTTGTTCCTGGAGTGTATTCTTCAGGCCAATAAATATAATTCATAAATTTTCCTCCTAAATTTTTATAATATACTTTCTACTATTCTTTTAATATTTAATTAAATTTTTTGCTAAATTTATGGGCATTTCATAAGGTATGATGATATAATAATACATATACTATTTTTGTACAAGTACTTACTTTTTTATCTTGTACTATCTTTTTTGATAGTATAATTAATAGGAGGATTAAATGGCAGACATACAAAATAACTATAATTGTGCTCTTGAACTTACAATGGATTTAATCGGTGGAAAATGGAAGTTGATTATACTTTGGCACCTTCTTGACGGTTCTAAAAGATTTAATCAATTAGATAAGCTTATACCTGCAATTACTCAAAAAATGCTTACTACACAACTACGAGAATTAGAAGAAAAAGGGTTAGTAAATAGAAAGGTTTATCCTCAAGTTCCACCCAAAGTTGAATATTCTCTTTCTGAACGTGGACGCAGCCTTGAAAAAATATTAAATGATCTCTGTTCCTGGTCAAAAGACTATGCAAACGAAAATAATATATCTGTTTCTTGTAATAAATAAAAAATAATAGTTAAATAAGGATACTGCTAGTTTTAGCAGTATCCTTATTTAACCTTAATATAACAATACTTTTATCATGAAATTCAATTTATGATATAATTATTTTATTAATATCACCCTTAATAAGTATAATATAGTTAATAAAATCATACTAACATTACTAGTTCAATTAATATAACCCTTAAAATATATTAATTGAACTAGTAATGCCAATTATAAAAATGAAAGGACATGATTCATATTATGAAAGAAAAAATCACCCAAATGATAGAAAACTTTGTACGATATTATGAACAGCAAGATACTATATCAACAAAATGGGGCAAGCCTTTAGTTGGCTTTGCTGATGCCAATCATCCTTATATTTTAAGCTTCAAAGAATTTATTACACCAACTCATAAATTCCCAACTGATGTAATCTCAGATGCCTCTATAGTAATCTGTTATTTTGTTCCTTTTACTAAAGAAATAGCTAAAACAAATATGGCAGTGGGTGATCTAGCCTCTCCAGAATGGGCATTAGCTTATGAAGAAACCAATGCAATGTTTATTAAGCTAAATGAATACTTAATATCTGAATTAAGAAGCTTAGGCTATGATGCAGATATTTCTAAAGAAGCTTTTACATTTGATCAAAAGATACTAAAAAGCAATTGGTCTCATAGACATTTTGCCAAAGCTGCTGGTCTTGGAACCTTTGGTATCAATAACATGCTTATTACTAAAAGTGGATGTTGTGGAAGATTTAATACTATTGTGACCAATTTAGATGTGAATGCTGATTTACCTTTAGAAGATGAACTTTGCTTATTTAAAAAAAATGGTAGTTGTGGTGTATGTGTAAAGCATTGTCCGTCTGGCGCATTAACTTTAAATGATTATGACAGGCACAAATGCTATGCTGTATTAAAGAAAAATGCAAAATTATATACAGAGTTTGGGAGTTCTTATACTGATGATTCTGGTGATTGTCCAAACAGTGAGGGTAGCGAAGTTTGTGGAAAATGTGTAATAAATACTCCTTGTACTTTTTTATAAATACTATTTCTAAATATAGTATTTTTATTATCTTGGTATAATCGTGGGGGGATTCTATGAACTATTTCTACCTTACAAAAAGGTAATCCATATTTAAACTTTAAATCAACCATTTACTCTTACTCCTACCCAAGCTCTTTCCTCTATTTCTAAAGTTTCGTGAGTTGTATTATAGACATAGTATTCTTTTTGTTTATCTGCTTTATGATAATTTGCATAATCCTTTAATGCATCATTACCCTTCTCATAGCTTTTTAACACTGCTAAATCAGTTACAATTCTCTTTCCATTTTCCGAATAAGCAGATATAGCTTAGAATAATATCCATTTATTTTTATATGTATCTCTTGCCTCACTATACTTCATCTTAATCACTCCTCGTAGTTATAGTATTATTTTAATTATATCCTATTTACAAATTCTAAACATCATACTTATAAATATTTTATTTAAATATATGGCTATGTTTTAAATACCAACTACCACAAAAAATGTTCCAAGCGCTAATAAAACAAGAGTAACTATTCCCAAAGTAATCCACCTATTGCAATTATAGTAACAATAAGTTCAACCTTAGTAGCTGCTTCAATACCAAAACAATTTATAAGAATAAATATAGCATATGCAACTAATGCTGCTACAACAGATGGAACAGCTCGTACTAAAAAATTTATATATGCGCCTATTGATATTGCTATGGTTGGAGTTTCAAATAAAAATTCTACTAAACATGAGAATCCAGCAAAAAAGCCACCAAATTTACCAAGGGCTCTTGAAGCATATTCTGAAGCCCCTCCTGCATGAGAAATTGCAGTTGATAATTCTGTATAACTAAACATAAATGTAGTATAAAAAACTGTAACAATTAAAATTGCTATAATAAACTTAATATTCTTATTATTTTTGCTATAAGAATATTAATAATAATTATATATAATTTAATAACACTAAAGCTAGTACTATTTTTATATTTGCCTAACTCTGCTCTCAGACATAATAACACCATCTTTTAAATTAATGATTAAATCCCCATACTGGGCTGATGCTTCTGAGTGAGTTACTTGAATTATCGTTTTTCCATATTCCTTATTTATATTTCTAAATAACTCCATTATTTTAATTCCATTTTTTGAGTCTAAATTTCCTATAGGCTCATCTGCTAATATAATTTCTGGCTGAAATAACAGTGCTCTAGCTATTGCCACTCTTTGTTGCTGACCCCCTGATAATTCTCTAGGAGTAGATTTTCTTTTATTTGACAGTTCAATCAAATCTAGTATTGTTTTCAACTCTTCTTTATAATTTTTTACTTTTCTACCCTCCAGTAGTATTGGTAGTAATATGTTGTCCTCTACAGATAAATTAGGAACTAGATTATGGAACTGAAATACAAAACCTACATCTTTTCTTTTCATTTGCGCCTTCTCATGCTCTTTTAATTTGCTGATATCTTTACCATTTATGATAATTGATCCGGATGTTTTATCATCTAATCCCCCTAATAAATATAGCAATGTAGATTTTCCACAACCTGATGGACCCATAATTGATATAAAATCACCTTTTTCTACTGAAAAATTCAAATCTTTAAGTACTTTAACTTCTTCTTTTCCAATATAAAATGATTTATTTAGATTTTTTACTTTTACACTTTTCATAAACTTTCTCTCCCTATTCATATTTCATTTCATTTATTATAGAAAACTTTTTGCCATTTAATATCACTGGAATTGTTGCAAGTATTATTAATATAAATAATACTACTGAAATTATTGGTATATATATAATGTTAAGCTTAATGTCATATAACAATCCTAACAAACTTAATAAGTCTTTAGTCATAGTAACCATTGCCCAAGAACATGGAATTAACAAAATTGTTACCCAAAACATAACAAAAATTGATTGATATATTAATAATTTATTTTTCTGTACTCTATTCAATCCTATTGCATGCAATAGGGCTATATTTTTCTTTGAATTTAAATAACTTATTCTTGTATTATTTAAAACTCCAACAGAGGCTACAATAACTGCTATTAGTGAGAATACTCCAAAACCAGCAATAGTTTTTTTATTTTCTGCCAAATTGGCTCTTTCAAGTTCTTTAAAAGTTATCACTTTTACATTATAATCTTGAAGTAAATTCCTTAACTGATTCCTAACTGTGTCTTCATCTCCAATAGTCTGCAAAACTATATTGTTAGTTCCAATATAATTAAATTCTTTTTCTAAAACTTCATTATCAATAAGCACTACATAACCGCCATATAACATTTTCATATCTACCGTTCCAGCTATTTCTATATCCTTTTCTATATTATTAATATTTAATTTTAATTTTTCTCCCTCTTGTACTTTAATCGCTTTCGCCAGGCTCTTTGAAATAATGATTTTAGGTTCTTTAGAGTCTTTAAACTCATTGTAAATCCGCTTATTCTCACTAGCATCCCAATCAACATAGCCATCATAACTTAAATACTTTTTTGAATCCACTCCTGCAATTTGAAAAGCAACTCCATCCTGCTGTCCAGTAAAAACTTTTAGTTTCTGCAATGAACTTTGAACAATTTCACTACTATTTAGATCTTGACTTATTATTGTATCTGCAATATTTACTGTATTTGAAGGAATAGTAATTTGAATTTGAAAGTTATTTCTATTAAATCCATCAGTAATTGCTGCTTTAACACCATCACCAACAGAATTAATTGCAATTACTGATAATGATGCTATTAACATTAATGTTATATTATTTAATAATTCTTTAGATGTTCTGATATTATTTAATGCAAGTGAAACTATTGGTGTTTTATCCTTTAAATACTGATATATAAGTCTGACAACAACATCAATTAATTTAGGAAATGCAAATGCTATACCTAAAATCAGCAATATTGAACTTAAACTTATCATTCCATCAATATTAATAAATCTCACTATTATTCCCAATATAATAACCATCAAACCAGCTAGCAATTTCTTTGAGCCAATTCGTGTATTTGTATTTGAAGCACCTAATATTACATCTTTTACACTTAATTTTCTTATTTGTAGAATTGGTAAGATTGATGATAGTACAGATAATAAAACTCCAAATATTACAGTTAATGCAAAATAGTATGTGGGAATTTGTGGATTAGCAACTACCCCATAATCTTTATGTTGCGATAAAAAGTATGAAGCTGCATAAATAGCTCCTACCCCTATTAGAAACGCTAAAACACCACCCAATATTCCGAACAAAGAGCTTTCAGTTAATAAAACAAAGATAATATTTTTCTTTGTAGCCCCCTGGCTAAAAAACGTTCCTATAACAGGCATTCTTTCAACTATAATCAGCTTGAAAGAACTAGAAATTATAACTGCACTAAGCAATATAACAATGGTAAGCAAAGCAAAACATATTGTTCTTCCTTCCTTAATTGCATTAAGCATTCCTTCATGATTCGCAAAACTTGTCTCTGCTTTTACCTGTGTATTGACATCATTAAATTCATTTATTGATTGTTCCACTGTACTAGCCGTTTTACCCGCAATAATCTTATTGTATTTTGCATTACTATTAAACTTACTACTTAAATATTCATATGGTACTATTACATTAAAAGCTTCATCAGTATCTCCAAAAAAAATCCCCTCGTTTAAGTATATGCCCTGTACTGTAAAGGGTATTTTTTCGTTATTTATAACTATGTTAATTATGTCATTTTCCTTAATGTTAAGTTCAGTACTTACACGCTTTGATATTATACATTTTGCACCTGTAAAATTCACTAATGCATTTTCTTCACCTGCATTATTAAACTGAATATCCCCCTTTTTTCTTCCCAATATTGTTACAGTACTATTATCCAAATCCTTTTTATACCATCCTTTAAACTCTAGTTGTGGAATAACATCTTTTACTCCTTTTAAATTTAAAGAATCTACACTAAATAATGAATCATCTGTATTACTAACTATCGCAATCTCCCTGTTTTCCATAACTTGAGTATATGATTCTGTATAATTATTTATCATAACATCGGTAACACCTATGCTGACTATAAATAATGAAGTACTTATTAAAATTGCAAATAAAAGTAAAATAAATTTTCCCTTCTTCTCTAATGCTGATTTGATAATAAATCTAAGAAAAATGTTCATTGATTATCCACCTTCTTTTTTTCATAGAAAAGTAAATTGTCCATCAACTTATTATTCTCTTCTCCTATCATTTTTTATATCACTCCTTTTCTTATCCATAAGTTTATTGTATTCTACAAATCTGATATGCTACTGATATAATTCTGATATTTTTCTGACATAAAAAAAGGTGCTGTCGTCCTAAATAAATTAGTGCATGGTCCTTTTCTATATAAATGAAAAAATCTGTATCAAATTGAGTTATAAAAACTCAATTTGATACAGACTCTTTTTAAACATCTTCTTTAAAACTATAGTTATTAAATATAAATGCCACACATATATCTTATTCTAGCAATGGCAATTGTACAGTAAATACTGTATATTTTGATTCCTTACTGTCCACATTAATGGTTCCCCCCATCTTTTTAACAATCTCATAAGCAATTGCTAATCCAAGTCCCCCATTTTGTGTACGTGATGTATCCCCTTGATACAATCTATCAAAAATAAATGTAATATCTTTCTTACTAATTCCATCTCCATGATCTATAACGTCTATACAGACATTTTTTCCCTGCAAGTAAACTTTCACACCTAAATAAAATCCTGATTTTCCATGAGTAATAGCATTCCGAATCAAATTTTGTACTACTCGCGTGAATGCTGATACATCTACATCTGCGAAATACTCCTTATCTGGAATTTTTACTTGTAAAATAATATCATTCTTTTCTACAATAGGAATAAAATCAATTATTACGCTACGAACGAGTTCACATATATCTGACTTCTCTCTATTAAAATGTATTTCATTAGCATCAAGGCGAACCAACTCAAATAATAGATCTACTCTTTGTTTTAAATCATATGATTTTTTTAAAGCTATATCTAAATAAACATCTTTTTCAGTATTATGAACTACTCCAAGTATCACAGCCTCAAGATAACCAATTACTGATGCCAACGGAGTCCGTACATCGTGTGAAATATTAGCAAGTAACTGTTTACGTGCCATTTGCTCCCTATTCACTGTAATACGTTCCTTTTGATAAGAATCCATTAATTGATTTATCAACAGCGACAATTTGGCAGTTTTATCTCCATTATAACTAAACAAATGAAGGTTATTATTACCTTTGAGTACTTCTTTCAAAACATCTGTGATTTCATTAATGTGTTTATGTATTCTCATATATTTATTTACAATAATAATAAATGCAGTACTCAAAATTAATATTATAATATATAAGATAATATCAAATTTCATTAATTGCCCTCCCAATGAAATCTATATCCAACTCCCCATGCTGTCTGAATTAAAACTGGATTTTCAGGGTCGTCCTCAATTTTTTTGCGTGTTCTCCTTATTAGTGCCATAATATTATTATCATTATATATATACTCATCTTGCCATACCTGCTGATAAATTTGTTTTTTTGAAAATACATGTTCGGGATGACTTGCCAAAAAACTTATCAGTTCAAATTCTTTAGCCGTTAATATGACTTCATTGCCATTCTTAATTACAATACGTTTTATTAAATCAATATGTATATTCCCGTAACTAAGTTCATTAATTGTTGTTTCTTGTCCTCCAAGTGTAGTAAATCTGCGAATTAAAGAGTCTACACGTGCACTTAATTCTGAAAGACCAAATGGTTTTGTTAAATAATCATCAGCTCCAGACTTTAATCCTAATACTTTATCCAATTCTTGATCTTTTGCAGAAAGCATTAATACAGGCATATTCATGCTTTGACGTATTTCTGTCAATACCGTTAACCCACTAAGCTGTGGTAGCATAACATCTAATATTACTAAATGATAATCTCCTTTTCTCACCATTTCAAGTCCTTTAATTCCACTATGCGCCATTGATATAGCATAGTTATCATTTTCAAGACACTTCTTAAGCAAATTACAAAGTTCCTTATCATCATCAATAATAATTATTCTTTTTATATCTTTCATTTTATTTTCCTTCTTTTTATATAACTTGAAATATATTACTATTTAACTCTATTATATCACAATAATCCAGTCATGCTTATCTCTTGTATTCCTTTATTTCATGCATCCTGTACTTTGGAATATAATAAAATTCCTATCAAAGAAACTATTCCAATTACAATCAAACTGATATAAGAATATGTAATAGGAAAAGCGTACTCAATACTCAATACTTTAATATTGCATATCCTTAAAATAATAACAATAGGCACTATAGCCGATAATGTAGACGACCATATAGCTACAATGGATGTAATTGCATATACTATTATGACATATATAGAAACAACATAACTCTTTTTGCTAATTATAACTATTAGAATAATGGGTAATATTGAAATAAACATTAATACTCCAGCCATTAAGTAGTTTTCTAAACCTTCTAAAAATGTTGTTACGTTAAAAGTTATGCCTATAGTTAAAGCAATTATATTTAATAAATACGAAAAAATTGTCATTATCATAATCAGCAAAAATAATGTTATTAATTTTGCTATTGCAAGTTGTATTCGTCCAATTGGAATAATCAATAGATTTTTATAAGTATTTTCAATACGTTCTCTTACAAATATAAATGTTCCTATTAATCCAAATATACAAGGCCATAATAATAAAACTGAAAGCAATAAATTTTGGGTTGAATACCCTATCCAAAAGCTTTGTGCATTAATTTTAGAATTTACAACAATAGACATTACGTGTAAAATAGTGCAACCAACTAAACAAATCCATAATATGTTTGAACCCTTTAACTTTCTGAATTCCGCACGAATTAATCTACCCAATGGTATGCCCTCCTGTTACCCTTATAAAGTATTCTTCTAGATTGCCTTTATTCATGCTAATTTCACTTACACCAATGGAAGCATTATTTAGAACTCTATTAACTTCTGCCATATCACGTTCTATCTCATAAATTTTAAGTGTATTATCATCTTCTATCTCAAAATCAAAAATCCCTAATTTGCTTTCTAAAATAGGAATAGTTTGCATTGCATTAGAAACAGCCATCTTTACATAGTGACGATTATATTTACGAATATCATCCATATAAGTTTCTTCAAGCAAATTTCCTTTTTCAATAATACCTATTCTATCTGCAAGTTGTTCCACTTCACTTAATATATGACTAGAAATTAGAAAAGTAGTGTTTTTTTGATTACATAAATCACGAATTAATACTCTTATTTGTTGAATTCCAATAGGATCAAGACCATTTGTTGGTTCATCTAAAATAATTAACTCTGGTTCATGCATTAATGCAAATGCAATACCTAAACGTTGCTTCATACCTAATGATAATTTTCCCACCTTCTTTTTGTTTTCACTTTCTAGACCAACAAGTATTAATGCACTATTAATTGCATTCTCATTATGAATACCTCGTAATGAAGCAATTAGTTCTAAATTCTCCTTGGCTGTTAAATTCTCGTAGAAGGACGGAGCTTCAATTAACGCACCAATACGTTGAAAAACTTTGGAGTTATTTGTATTTAATTTTTTACCAAATATTCTAACCTCTCCACTTGTAGGCTTTAATAATCCCATTATCATACGCAAAGTTGTGGTTTTACCAGCTCCATTACGTCCAAGTAATGCATATATTTCTCCTTTTTTTACATTCATATTTAATTTATTTACAACCACTTGTGTACCATATTGCTTCGTCAAAGCATTTGTATCCATTATAATCATATTTTATATTATATTCCTTTCTTTTAAATAATTATAATATTATTAATAATTATAACACTTATGTAAATTTTTGTTTTCCTATTTTTTTACGTTATTATTGTAAGAATATCACAAATAAAGTATACTTATTATGGATTAAAAGGGAGGAATAAACAATATGGAGAATACTATTTTCAGATTAAACTCAAAAGGGAAGCTTGTTCTTTTAGATAACACATTAGAATATTATAATAACGCTAATGGTAATAAAGGGAAATCTATCAACCTAGATGAAATTGTTTCAATAATTAATGAGATAGGTAAAAATGAAATTAAATTATGCTTTAAGAAAAAGAATAAGGTCAAGAAATGTGAAATTACATTTGATAACGAAGAAGAATGTGATAGATTTTTTAATTACTTTGATAAAGATATGTTTAATAATATTTCATATCAAAAGACAGAATACAATTTAACACAAAAAGAAGCACTACAGTCACCATTATCATTATTAGGAAACATTATTTTATTATTAGCTTGTATTTATGGTGCTATGTTTATATCAGAATTTGCTTTAGCAACAAGAGGAAGTGCTAGAATTCCTGTAATATTATTAGCAATAATTAAAGTGTTTAATTGGATTGGAATAGAGAAGATTTTAATTGTTTTTGGTATTATAACATTCTTTTTACTAATTAATGGAATAAAGAGATTTAAGAACCCACCAAAGGCTAGAAGGATAGAGTTTTATAATGCACTAATTAATAGTTAAGGATATAACTTATATAAATATTATAATAAAAAGATAAAGCTTCAGAAAACATCATAAAAAAACAACTTCTTCCTGCAATAATTTGTTACTTAGATTATTGCCAAAAAGAAGTTGTTTTTATTCAGTTTACACATTTTTTAAATTTATTAATATTTTCTATTTGAAATCTTATTTATACCTTCTTAAATGATCAAAAAGTTATATTTTTATGTTGACATTTATGGCTAAGCCTTGATATTTCAATATTTTACCATTGTATCCTTACGTTAGCTCTTATTTGGTGGAGGCGAAGCACCACCTTTGAAATCCACCACATATTTAATTTATTATTGATTTTATCCAATCTGGCAGTATATCATCTTTCCAGACTACTTTCCCTTGCTGAATGCACATAATTAACTTAAATATATCAGTATTATCGTAAATATTAATTTCATCACATATTGATATAATATTAGATAGATTTTCTAACGATTCAAAATATCTTCTTTCAATATGTTCATGTAGAATTCCATGTCCACCTTTTCTAACTCTTAAATCTACTCTAGATTTAGCTGTTTCTGAATTATCAACACCAATATAATTTAAAATAATCGTATATCCTTTTTGCTTCGCTCTTTTAATATTATTAATAATACTTCTGCCACTCAATGTAGTTTCCTGATTAAATGATATTTTTTCATCAATATACAATTTTATTAATTTAACAGCTTCTCTTGCACATTTCATTTGCAGATTACTGTCTTTCCAAGAACCTATCCTTGCTACCATTTCATCAGTATTTATTCTCTTTTCATTTTTATTCTGCTCAAAGTAAGTTGACTTATAAATCGAAGTCTTACCAGCTCCATTAACACCTGCAAATATTGTATATGTTGCCATCCTACTTACCTATAACCTTTTTCGCTTCTCTTTTAAGTACTAAATTTGAAAGCATAGCATAAAAATCCTGTTCTTCTTTAGTTTTTGATTTTTTTAATAAGTCCATCAAATCACTATACGAATAATTTAAAAAAGCATCATATAATTTTTTATTATCTTGAACCATAATCAATATACCTCCATACCAATAAATGCACTTTTTATCTATATTATAACCTATTTTTATAATCTTTAATATAGCATATTTTTCACTTCATCTTTAATAAGTTTTATAAATTATTAGAAAATACTTTACCTTTAATAGCTTTTTTAATAAGCTCCAGTAATTGCTTCTCAGTTAAATCCAAACTTCTTAGAATAAATTGACGCTCCATCATAAAAGTATCTGTGTACAATGTAAATTTGACCTCTTCACGATTCTCACTTTTAACTTTGATTTTATCTATACCTCTCATCCATAATTGCTACAGACTTATATACTTGACAATATCTAGTTTCATTTATTATTTTTTCTCTTCAATTACTTTCTTTTCTACCTTTGCCATAATCATTGGACTCCTTTCACTTTTTTAATTCATAAAAAATTAATCTACGGATAATAGAAAAAATGATATCTAAAGCTTCACTTCTCACTTTAAGTATCATTTCTTATTAATTCTTGCTTAATATTATTTTTTATATCTGCTTTAATAAATTTTTAGGCATAATTTCAAAAGGCATTATTAATGATATAGAATAATCATTATTGCATAATACCAACGAATTTATATATACTTTTCCATCAACACATGAAACCTTATCAACATATTCAACAATTACATTATTAATATCTATATTAGTTTTCTTTTGTATTTGTTTAAAGTCTTCAATACTTTCTACAACTATAACATAACCACCATCATCTACATACTTATCTCCATTAGATCCATACTCAGAATCAAGTACTTCTAATACAGCTTTAATTACTTCTTGAACTTCTATAGGCAATGCCTGTACCCTTTTCATTTCTCTTAACTATGTTATCTCTATCATGTAAATTCCTCCTAAAATAGAAAAAGAAATATTCAAAGCTTTCTCTGCTTCAAATATTCCCTTATCTTTATTAAATGATAATAATATATATTTAATATTTGTTACATACGATTATTCTAAGATAATACCTACCTTTACTTGCGATATGGTTCTCCGTATCGGTATTAAGTGAGGTTTTTTAGAATATATACTATTTACAATTTTTATCATACCATTCTTCCATACCCGTATTTATTATATTGCCCTCATATCTAGTAGTCCATCCATCCAAATAACTATTAAATAATCCTTGGTTATGCTCATTTAAATTATCATAGACAGTTTTAGATATTACAATTACTTTCCTACATTCTCTTCCTGCCTTATTACATAAGTGACATGCTGAATTAACAACATCTCCCATCCATATTATATCGTTTATTCCACTTCCTGAATATCCTGCTTTAACCATTAAAGCCCTTCCATAATCAACGCCTATCCCTATTGATATCTCCGAATATCCTTTTTTTCTTAGCTTGTAATTTAATATCTTTATCATACTGTTAAGCTTAGCAGAAATATAAATAACATTATCAATATCCGATTTATATGGTGTATCAAATACCCCCCATACACAATCTCCATTAATACTTATCTCTTTACAGTTATACTCTGAATTCATTATTGCAACACATTCTGATAAAAAAGCTCTATACATTTTAGCAAGAGTAGGTCTTCTATGTTCATCTGTCATGTCTGATGAACCAACTATATCTATAAAAATTGCTGTAATGTTAACATAATATCCATTTTTAAATGTCAATTCACTTCTTAATGGTATACTCTTTTTATCCGTAAAATTGCTATTACTTGAATTAAGTATATCATCCATTCGCTCTGAACTTTTTTCTACATCATAAGACATTGTATGATTCGACTCCACTATAATACCTCCTATAATAATCTAAAGCTTGTACATATAAACCACACTACTATCATTAGCAATAGAATTTTATTCCCTAAATTATAAAACTTAACTTTTTTGCTACAAATCTTAGAATTAGTATATATTTGCTCTTGCAAATCTTCCACAATATTATTTGCACTGATTCCATTTATTTTTTCTTTATATTCTGATAAGCTCATACTTGCTATAGAACCAAAGAAAAATATTGATTTATTATTATTTTCATTCTTTACTCTAGCCGTAATTGCTAACATAAAACATATAATAGACATAAAACTTAAAATATATAGAATTACAACCAATATTGCACCTATCACTTCACCTCCATTTAATTCCCCTAACTTTGATACTTCACATACTCTTTCCAACGCATTCGGTTGTTCTGATTTAAAAATTAATGTACTTATTACTCCAATAAAGGCTAAAGTAAAAGACACTTTAGTATCTATATTGCTTATCCAAGTATTAATTGTTTGTAATGTTTTATATGAATCATCTTTAGTGTAATCTGATTCAATAAATTCTTCTTCCATATCCTATTACCTCACATTTATTTTTCTTACATTATAACAAATATTTCACCTTATTTTATATAGTAATATCTAAATTCAAAGTCTTTATCCCAATATTTCTTAACATAATCGAGTAGGAGCTAAATAATTATTTTATTTAGCGTCCTCTCACACCACCATGCATACCGGTCTGGTACACGGCGGTTCTTTAAGTTTCTTGAATTTTAATATATTGACACGTTAGGCTTTTGAAGCCTATGTCTGTAAAGAATTTATTTGTAAGTGTAGTATTTAATATTGCACTATTTGCTATTCGCCAGTACCCTTTACGAGTGTTGGCGAATTTTATTGCTTGATAGTGGTTTAATCCTAATTTCTTAAGGTTTTTATATCTTGTTCTGACCTTCTTCCATTGTTTCCATATACACATACGTAACCTTTTCCTTATCCAATTATCCAATTGCATAACTATACCTTTGCACTTTGCTATACCATAATAATTAATCCAACCTATATTTACTTGATTGAGTTTAGTTATTCTTTGTTCCAAAGTCATCGGTTTTGACCTCGATAATATATCTCTAAGTTTTCCTTTATGTTTTTCTAATGATTGTTTAGATATACTTGAATATGCTTTTCCAAACATTAATCCTAATGTGAATCCTAAGAACTTTCTTTTCCATGGTCTTTCGACTGCACTTTTCCTAATATTTACTTTTAACTTTAATTTATTTTCAATAAATTCTGTTATGCCTAACATCACTCTTTCACCAGCTCTATTACTTTTAACATAAATATTACAGTCGTCTGCGTAGCGACAGAATCTGTGTCCTCTTTTCTCTAATTCTTTATCTAATTCATCTAACATAATATTAGATAATAGAGGACTTAGCGGTCCACCTTGTGGTGTCCCTTCTTCATTTGTAACTACTATTCCATTAATCATTATTCCTGATTGTAAATATCTTCTTATTAATTTTAAAACTCTCTTATCTTTAATATTTCTTGATAATTTGTACATTAGAATATCATGATTTACTCTATCAAAGAATTTCTCTAAATCTATGTCCACAACCCATCTAAAACCTTCATTTATGTAGCTTTCTGCTTGTTTTATTGCCTGTTTAGCACCTCTACGAGGTCGGAAGCCGAAGCTACTTTCTGAAAACTTTTCATCATATATATTATTTAGTTCTTGAGCAATTGCCTGTTGAATAAATCTATCCAAAACTGTTGGAATACCTAACAATCTAGTCCCTCCATTAGGTTTTGGAATTTCAACTCTTCTCACTGGCATTGGTCTATACTCATCGTTAAATATATCTTCCCTAATTTGTATCCAGTTCGTTTTTAGAAATTGTTTAAGTTCATAAACTGTCATTCCATCAACTCCGTGGCTACCTTTATTAGAGCATACTCTATTCATTGCTATAAATAGATTTTCTCTTGATAGTATTCTCTCTAATAAGCCATATTGCAATTCACCGGTTTCTCCATTTGACGTTGCCGAGGATTTTCTATGCACTCTTTAAGTTCCACTCTATTTTTAGCACTAGAGCCTAAATATTTAGTTTTCTGCAATCTTTGATTATTCTGCGAAACCTTCAAATTTCAAAACCTCCTTAAAGTTCTGCCCTTCATCCGCTATCGCGATTAGCGGAGTTACTATGGCGTCTGCTGACTTCTGATAGTTCAATTACATATCACTATGTAGGTTATTACTTTAGAAATTCATCTTATTAGTAATATATCTATCAGACCTCCCCGGGTAAGAACAACAACCTTCATCTCATATATCTGCTACATTTACTCCTAAAGTTTTGGATAGTGTTGGACTTTGTTTTGTTTTGCAAACTCGTCCCACTTTAGTAAGCCTTATATGTAGTTCGTGTCCCTCAGACCAAGACTTTGCCTCCGACTTCCTTCAGATTCCATCTCACGATGGACACCCTTGTCATTGGCTAGTGGTTCCCACTATCAAGCCCACAACGGACTTTCACCGTCAAGTTGTTGCCCATGCCGGGCACACAAAGAAGAAGGAGTACCCTTCATAGATACTCCTTCTTCATTGTTTAAATAATTTATTAAGTTATCATCTAATTTAATATTAATTGAATCAATTTCTCTTAATTCATTGATAGTTATATCAGAAATTATAATATGTAATAAATTCTTTTATTCCCTTACTTGTACTTTTTTCTTAAGAATTTACTGAAACTAATTATTACATTTATAACATTTTTCAAGTCACTATTTTACCAAATTAAATCCATTGTTAAATATTGCCACAATATTTTTCCCGCTTGATTTTGCATATCTAAGTGCTAAAAATGCATCTCTTAAACTATTTCCTACTCCAATAGAAAAGTTAATTTCTTCACTATTTTTTCTAATGAATTCAATAATCTCATCTCCATTGATATTTTTATTTTTGCAAATTATTCCATCAGCACCACTAAATATTATTTCATGATTATTTTCTTTTAAATAAATCGTTATTTTTTCAATAATTTCCTTAACTAACTCATTTATTTCTTTTAATCTAATCTCATTATTATTCATGAAACTATTTTCTATTCTTAATCCTATATCATCCCCATCAATATATGCATACATCATATCATTCCACCTCACTGCTCTTATATTGTTTAAATAGCTTTTGCCCATCTTTAAATGAATTCACTTGTCTATTACTAACTCTTACTAAATCTAACTTTCCCTTTGTATTCAATATTGTCCAAAATTCTCCTGATAAACTATATATATTTCTATCCTTTAAAACTTTTAAATCTGCAGTTCCATTTCTTTGTGACAAATCCAATATACTGTTCTCTTTTTGTGAATATACATATATTAACCCACTCATATCACTTTTTTCATCATATTTTAATTCTTCACTATATGAATAATTGGTATATTTTTCAGTATATGAAATTACACTTATATTAAGAAAATTTTGTTTTATTCTTATTACTATAGGTCCTTTATTAATTTTATCAGAATTTACTCCAACTGATTGATATGTTCCATACCAAGTTCCATTTATGTCTTCTTTATATAATAATTTATTTAAAAGCGGCATTTTCCATCCTTTATTGAAATAAAACCACCACCAAATCGATAATATTGTTGAAACTTTAATTGAACCTACTATTCCATAATATTCAATATTATTCTTCTGAAAATAACTTACTATGAATGAAAATATGATTCCTACTGCGTAGGATATATATACTATTCTTAACTGTTCTTTATTTTTCATATTCATCCCCTTATAGTATTTTTATTTTTTAATATTATTTAAATCTTTCCTCTATAAAAGTTTTGTTAACATAATCTTTTAACCCTTCCATATCAGGAAAAACTGTAAATTCATTTACATCATTTATCTTTAAAAAGTTAATTATATCTCTCTTTAATTCATATGATAAATCTATATATTTCAAGTATCCTTCTTCAATTAATCTACAATTAAATTCTTCCTCCAATGGTAATCCTATATTACCTTGAACTGTAAAATATCCATGTTGTGCTATAATTCTTTTATTATTTCTTATAGGATATATTGCAATTGAATTATTCATTTCTTGAAATTCTTTTATTGTAAAACTGTTAGGTGAAATTAATCCAAAACCCTTTTCTGCCAATTCATTTAATTTGCAAGGATTCAGCATCCAAAGTCTTGCATTAACATCACTTGTCCATTCCAATGATAAAAAGAATAAAGCAATACTAATATTGCTTGTCCAATCCAATAACCTAGTTCTCATCCCATAATGTTGCATTAGATATAATCTCTCTATCTCATTTGAGCCTATCTCTAATAGATTACTATTTACTTTAAGTAAATTTAATTGCTGATTTTCTAGATTAATAAACTCACCCAAGTTATCATACTTTAATCTATATAAACTTGAATTTAACTTATATGTATTTTTGGATTGACCCCTAAACCAAACTCTTCCATCATTTTTTATACTAAATTGACTTATAGCATTTAATAATTCATAAAATCCTTTACTAAACATTTTCCCTCCTTATATTAACATTAATATTAAAATATACTATAATAATTATAATATAATATTACGAAACGAGGTACATATATGTCAAAAAAAAATAGTAATAATAATAGATTAAGTTATGCTAGTATACTTGTAACACAAGGCAAGTATACTTTTCACATCGTATCAATGCCCTCATCCATATTTAAAGACTCTTGTTTTACAGTATCTAGAACCGATGACCCAATTTATGGTTTTCAACGTAATTTAGATGAGAGTAGAGCAAATGAAATATCTGAATATGTAAATAATGAACTTGGTTCTATACCAACTGCAATAATTTTATCTGCACAACCTGAAGCTGATTTTAAACGTAATGGACCTAACAAAACCATATCATTTCAAAAACATCCTAATGCATTTCTAATTATTGATGGTCAACATAGAGTATGGGGATATAAAAAATCTAATAAGGATATTCGAGTTCCTGTAATAATTTATGAAGGACTTACTAGAGTTGAAGAAGCTCAACTTTTTATTGATATTAATGAAAATCAAAAAAAAGTTCCTGATGAGCTAATCTTAGATGTAAAAAGGCTATTAGAAAAAGAAACTGAAGATGAAAGAATATCCGGCGAGTTATTTGCTATGTTCTTAAGTGACTCATCAAGTTCACTTAATCCATATATAAATTTAGGTGAAAATAAACGTGGTAATTTATCTAGAATAGTTTTTTATAATTCTGTTAGTCCATTAATAAAAAATACACTACACAAATATGATACTAAAACCAAATTTGAAATAATCAATAATTACTTAAATGCCTTTAACCATACCTTTAATTGTATTTCCGATTCTTTAAATGGATGTATAGGCAAAACTATTATATTTCAGGCATTAATGAATATATCTGATTTCATCATCAATTTAACATATTCTTCCAACAAAAAACTTGATTTTAAATCTTTTTGTGACACTTTAAATCCTATTATCTCAAATATGTCTGAATCTACAGTAAAAAAGCCTGGTAAATCCTATAAAGCGTTTAGTGAGAAAATTAAAGAAGCCACCATTAAAAAGTCTTTACCTATGAATATTATAACCTAATTTTTTTATCTCTTTAAAATAGAGACAAGCATATGATTAACTTTAACTTATGATACGGTATTTACCTTAATAAAACTAGCCTTAACCATTGAACTTACTTGGTTAAGGCTAAAAACCTCATTTATTTATGATACGGTTCACTATTAATTATTCTAAATCTACGCACAAAAAACCAAAATTATGATTTTCGTGGGTTTTATGGTGGAGGCGAGGCATACAGAACCCGTGTCCATAAATTATATAAAACTAAGTATTAACATAAAAATAATAAATTTCCTTAAACTTTGTATGAACATAATTCCATTCTTATGCTTTACTCTTCAATAAAACATTCTACTGCCTTATTAAATTTCTCTTTTTCATCATAAAATATTCCATGCCCACTGTTTTCGAATTTTAATAATTTTGAATTTTTAATAAGCTTGTGTTGCTCTTCTGCTAAAGGAAATAGACATACTTTATCATGAATTCCATGAATTATTAATGTTTGCACGTCTATCTTCTTCATATCATCAAATAATTCTTCTTCATTGAGCCATGTATCTGCTATTTTAGCTGTAGCCCATCCGGCAGCTTGAAATCCAAGCTGAATAAACCATTCCATAAAGTATTTACTTGGTTTCTTATAAAAAAATATATCTCCGAAATTTTTTAACATCTTTGGCCTATCACTGTATGTTCCTTGTATAATTTCATCAATAGTTTCCGTCTTTAATCCATAGGGAAAGTATGAACGCTTAATAAGACTTGGTGCTGCAGCTGCACAGAGAATAAGCTTATCTACTCCATACCCTTTATGTCTTGACATATATCTTACAGCTATTGCTCCTCCAGTTGAATGTCCTAACAAAATGAAATCACCTAATCCTAGAAGATCTACAACTGTTTTTACATCATCACTTAATGTATTATAATCATATCCACATATAGGCCTGTCCGATTTACCAAATCCTCTTTGATCTATACCTATGCACCTATATCCTTTTTCCGCCAAATAATCGTACTGATACTCAAAAAGTTCGTGACTTCCAGGCCATCCATGTAAAAAAACAATGGTTTTCTTTCCTTCTTCATTAATATCTTCTACATATAATGTTACATTATTTTCAACCTTAACATAGTAACCCATTAATTATCTCCCCTCAATAAAATATTTACTACTATACTATTGCTTTTAATATTTGATTGTTCTTTTACATTTGTTTTATTCATAATTAACAGTAGTAAATATACCTGAAACCCCTGATGCTCCATTATTGGTTACATTATGAATCATGTGACAATGCATTGGTTAAACTCCTTGTTTAATAACAATAAGATACTCATTAATAACATTAGATATAATAATTCACATTAAATATTGCTATATAAATACAAATTTTCACATAAATAATTTTTTTCAACTTTACTCCAGTCTATTACATTCCATATATTTTTAACATAATCAGCTCTCAAATTCTGATACTTTAAATAATATGCATGTTCCCAAACATCAATTGTTAATATTGGCTTCATCTTTAAGCTTAATGGAGAATCTTGATTTGCAGTTGTTATTACATCAAGTTCTTTTTTATCATTAACAACAAGCCATGAATATCCTGATCCAAAAACAGTTACTGCTTTATTAGAAATCTCATTTTTTAAATTTTCAAGACTTCCATATTTATTTACAATTGCATCCAATAGCTGTCCATCTGGGTATTTTTTAGGCTTTTTTGCAAGTATGGAAAAGTATAAATTATGATTAGCCACTCCACCACCTTGATTTATTACGTCTTTTTTTATTTCTAATGGAATGTCTTCAGGATAGTATAATATTTCTTCTATAGTTTTTCCATCTGTAAATTTTTCATATCCTTCAACAGCCTTATTTAATTTGTCTACATATGCCTGTAAATGCTTTGTATAATGTATACACACCGTTTTTTTATCAATATAGGGTTCTAGGTCTTTATATTTATATTCTAATGGCCATTTCTCATACTTCATATATTACAACTCCCTTCTATGTTTATAATATTTTATATATATTTGTTATATTCATTTATTGTAATATTTTTTATTATTAGTCATCAAAAAAACTGCCAACTAAAATTTAATTAGTAAGCAGTTTTTTATCTATCTCTTTCAAGAATACTATATGTAAATAATATTTTTTATATTTACTATTCAAAAATTTCTGTACCATATATAATACAGGTATCTATTTTAATCCTGAAACTCCTGTTTCTAAGATTTCCATCTGAAGTATAGTCTCATCATCTTTTATAACTTTTTCTTTGTTATTTACAATTGTCTCATAAATATCATCATACACACGTCCATAATCCCCATCAACTGTTTTCACTTTTTCTTCATGATATTCACCATTATCATCATAATAAGTAAGAGTTCCATAATGTTTAGGTTCATCTTTTCCAAAATCCTCATTATGTGGCATATAGAATAATTTCAAACATTCTTCCTGACGATCTTTAGTTTCTTTTATAAACATGCCTTTTTTACCATATACTACAAAGCTAGGTCTCTCCTTTATTCTGAAAAAGCTGGATTTTACAGATACTTTTAACACTCCATAGTATAAATCTAAATCAAAATAATCATTCATACGCCCTTTTCCAAGGAGCTGGCGGACATCATAATTAATGTGGTCCGGCTTTCCAAAGTAGCTTATGACTTGATCCAGTGTATGACAGCCATGCCCATATAAATATGACATTTCAGCCTTAAATTCATGAGTATTTTCTGGCACATAAGGTCTATAATAATCAAAATGCATTTCTAATTCTAAAAGGTCTCCAAGCTTTCCACTTTCAATTACATTCTGTACAGTAAGAAAGTCACTATCATAACGTCTATTTTGATAAGCAGAAATAATAAGTCCTTTTTCTTTTGCTAAGCTGAAAATCTCTTTTGCCTGACTACTACTCTCCATAAATGGCTTTTCAACAAGACAATGCTTGTTATGTTCCAATACCATCTTTGAATATTCATAATGACTATCGCAGCCTGTACACACTACTACCATATCAATTTCTGAATCATTTAATATTTCTTCAATATCATCTGTATATTTTACACCATCAATATATTTCCAACTATCATTATTAGGATTACGTCTATAAATTGTCTTTACTTTAAATTTATCTTTACGCTGCACAACAAATGGAAGATGATATCTATTGGTACTTTTACCATTACCTATGTATCCTATTGTAAGTGCTTTTTTACTTATCATTTTCAAAAATCACTCCTTGCTGCTTTCTTGCTTTTTCCATTATCTCACTAACTATTATACTTATCTCAAGCATATTCTTAGCTGTTACAAAATCTTTTTCATTAATTATTCTTATAAATTCAACAAATTCATAATATAATCTATGTTCAGGATTTTCTATTTTAACCTCTTCACATTGCCCAGTGTTATAGTTTAATTCATATGAAACAAGCTGACCTACAGGCATATTTAGTCTAAAGTTTCCTTTGTCTCCCTGAATAGTTGATACTACAGGTGCTTTGCAGTCTTTTGCTCCAATACATACTGCTTTAAATTCATCATAATCCATAAGAAGTATTCCACTTGTATCGATTTTATTTTCAATATTAGCCATATATTGTACTTCTTTTGGTTTTCCAAATAATGAAACAATAAAATTAATGTTATATACATTTAAATCCATTAGCGCACCACCAGATTTCTTATAATCAAATGCTGGGAGAATGATTCCATTTTTAAATGAATCATATCTTGATGAATACTGACTATAATTTAAACTTACAATCTTTGGTTTACCTATTTCTAAAATACTACTTTTTAATTCTTTAAATGCAGGAAGATAATGAAGATTCACTGCTTCAAGAATAATAAGATTTCTTTCTGATGCAATCTTTATTAATTCCTTTAATTCAGAATAATTAGAAGTTATAGGTTTTTCTATTATTACATGCTTATCATTTTCTAAAGCCCTCTTTGCAAACTCATAATGAAGATGATTAGGAAGTGCAACATATACAGTATCAATATCACTTTTTAGCAAATCATCATAGTCAAAATGATATGCCTTCATATTATATTCTTTATATAGTTCTATAGTTTTTTCTTTACTACGTTCTGTACCCAAGATTTCAACAGATTCAATAGGAAGTTTATTTATAGTAGAAAGTAAATCTTTTACTATCATTCCTGTTCCTAAAATTCCAAGTTTCATTAAAAAGTCCCCCTTTATATTTAAATCTTATTGTATTTTTAATTATATTAGCTTCTGTATGTATTCGTTAACAATTTTCATTTGTTTATAGTGTTTATTTTATTATGTGAAATACTCTTTTAACTCGTATCAAGTCATAATGCATTTTCGCTAATAAATTATATTCTATTAATTTTTATATTTATATTACTTAGATTATATCACAAATTCTTGTATTCTAATTAATCATATATTTAATATTTTTATTCTACTTTTTAATATATAATCATTTACATTTATCATCATACAACAAGTACCATTATATTTACTATTATTATGACCATTATATTAAGTTAACTTTATTTTAATACAATAATTATGAGGCTATATTTATACTAAGTAAAACACTGAAAAACTTAGTGTTTTCCAGTGTTTTACTTAGTAATAATTCTATTTTTCAAAACGCTTTGCAACATTCTCCAAATCTTTTATAATAGGTAAATGCTGAGGACATACTCCTTCGCACTGACCACATTGAATACAATCGCTAGCCTTTCCAAATGTTTTAGTTAAGTTATTGTAATACTCACCTTGTGGAGTCCATCCTTTTTCTTTAACTTCCTGTAAGTCTGCATTATATAATGAGAAATATTTAGGTATAGCAATCTTCATTGGGCAACCATCAACACAATATGAACATCCAGTACAAGGAATAGTTATTGTTGAATTAATCACATTAACTGCTTTACCTATTAATTTATATTCTTCTTCATCTAATGGTTTAAAATCACTCATATACTGAGTATTATCCAATAATTGTTCCATATTAGACATACCACTTAAAACAACCATTACATTATCAAGGCTTGCTGCAAATCTAATTGCCCATGATGGAATAGACATATCTTTATCATATTCTTTAAACATACTAGAAACTTCATCGGGAACCTTTGCTAATGTTCCACCTTTTACAGGCTCCATAACAATAACTGGTTTTCCATGTTTCTTTGCAACTTCATAACATTTTCTTGATTGAACTCCAAAGCTATCCCAGTCTAAGTAATTAATCTGTAACTGAACAAGTTCAAATTCAGGATGCTCACTTAAAACCTTATCTAATAACTCAGGTCCATCATGAAATGAAAAACCAATAGCTTTGACTAAACCCTGTTTCTTCTTTTCTTGTAACCAGTTGAAACAATCCAAATCATTATATACTTCAATGCTATGTGTATTAATATCGTGCAATAAATAATAATCAAAATAATCAACGCCAGTTTTCTCTAACTGTTCATTAAAAATACGATCGCGATCATCCTTTGTTTTAATAAATCCTGCATGAAGTTTAGTCGTTAATGTATAGCTATCACGGGGATGACGTTTTACTAATGCTTCTTTCGCTGCATTTTCACTTTTAAATCCACAATACATCCATGCTGTATCAAAGTAAGTAAAACCTCTTTCTAAAAATTTATCTACCATTTGTTTTGTTTGTTCAATGTCAATTTTAGATGCATCATTTGGATCTAAAGATGGTAAACGCATCAATCCAAAGCCTAATTTCTTCATTCTAAAGGACCCCTTTCAAATCTATTTATTGTACAAACTTAGCGGAAGCTCTAATCCATTCTCTTCTAATAAAACTTTATTAGTAAGAATATCTTTTGTGTTTCCATCTTTTATTATTTTTCCATCACACAATAGTATTGTTCTTGAACATGTATCCATAATCATGTCTAAATCATGTGATGCAATAATCTTTAATTTATTCATTTTATTTAAAATATTAATAAGATTTCTTCTATTCCTAGGATCAAGAGCAACTGATGGCTCATCCAAAAGTATTATTTCAGGCTCCATTGCAAGAATTACAGCAATAGATGCAAGCTTTTTTTCTCCCCCAGACATTCTATAAATCTGACGTGTTTTCAGTTTTTCTATGTTTACACTTTTCAATGCATTCTCTACACGCTTTTCTATTTCTTTTTCATCATATCCATAATTACGTGGCCCAAAAGCCACATCTTCATAAACTGTTGACATAAAAAGCTGGCTGTCAGAGTCCTGAAAAACATATCCTGTTTCTTTTCTTATGTCTGGAAAATTCTCTTTTACAAGCTTCTTTTCATTAATAAGAATTTCTCCTTCATAACGGTCTAGAAGACCAACCATAAGCTTAAGTAATGTAGACTTTCCAACACCATTTGCTCCAATTAATCCTACACATTCATTTTCTGAAATCTTAATATTAATATCATCCAATATTTTATTTCTTCCATAATAAAAATTCATATGTTCAATATTAATTCTGCACATTTTTAATACCTCATTTTATACAACAATACTTCCAATAATCTTAAATAAAGGCATAACTCTTAAAATAATAAATATTAAGCACCAGACAGATGCATACGCAATGCTTAAAATGACTTTTCCCTTATGATTATTTATTATAAAATTTCCATTAAAACCTCTAAGCAACATGCTTTCATATACAATTTCTGCTCTGTCAATACTCCTTAAAAGAAGCTGTCCTGCGAAGCTCCCCCATGCTTTTATATTTATTCCCTTCTGGTATGGAGCACGAAGCTTATATGCCTGCATCATACGCTCTGTTTCTTTTAATAAAACAATAATGTATCTATATATAAGCATGACCACAGTTACTATTCCTTTTGGAATATGAAGAATCCTCAATCCATAACATATTTTTTCAATTGATGTTGTAACTATTAAGAAATATGCTGCACATACTGTAAAGATACCTTTAATCATAAGTGTTACCATAGATACCATTCCATAGGTAATATCTATGCCTGATATAGAAAATATAATCTTCCTGTCAAAAAACGGATTACCTATTCCAACAATACAAACAAGTATAAGCACCACCTTCATGTTTTTAAAGCTATTACTTAATGGAATATCTGAAATTACACTTACTCCATAAAGATAAATCCCCATACTAATCACACCATAAAAATCATATTTATCAAAAGATACTACAACAACTATATAAATAAATGTAACAATAATTTTTGATAATGGGTGAAGGTTATTTATGGTGCTGTCTTTTGCTGCCACATCATCCATATGATGAATTCCATGAATTACTTCATTTATTTTACTCATGTTTTACTCGTTTTTTGAATCCCTTCACTGCATATCCACCCAAAGCGCAAACAATCACAACAATAACTCCGCCAATAAGTCCTGATAATGATGTTCCTGAAGCAGAATCACTATTCTTTAATGAATAATCTGGAAGCAGTGCAGTTGACTCCTGAATATTCTCTGCTTTTTCATAAATTGATCCAGCTGATGATATTTCTGTTGAACCTGTCATTTTGGCAATCGACCATTCAAGACCATCTGGATTTGAAGACGCAGTAAGTGAAAATAATCCACCTACAATAGCTGCACATACTGCAATTATTATAATCATATTTTTGTATGATACTCTCTCTTTAGCTTCTAAGTTTTCATTATTCATCCATAAAATCTGTGGTCTGGTTTCATATATAAATATTAAAACTGCACCTGTAACCAGCCCTTCTACAAGTCCTATTGCTAGATGAATAGGCTGCATTGCAGCAATAAAAGTTATAAATGGAAGTTCTGTAATATTAGAAGCTAATGTTTCAAGGCTTACAGAAAATGCTCCAAGCTGCAAAGTTAATATGCATCCTAAAACTGAAGCTGTCATTATTTTTTTCTTAGACATGCCATTTCTCATAATATAGCGCCATATTATAATTCCACCTATAAAACATCCATAAAAGGACATATTCCATATATTACATCCAAGTGCAAGTATTCCACCATCAGCAAACATAAGACATTGTATAAGTAGTATTCCAATCATTGTTAAGAATGCTGCATAAGGTCCAAGTACTGCTGAAAGCATCATTCCTCCACAGAGATGCCCAGAAGAGCCTGTCCCTGGAATTGTAAAATTAATCATCTGGGCTGCAAATACGAATGCTCCCATAACTCCCATAAGTGGAATCTTTTTTGTGTCAATATCAAGATTTACTTTTTTTATTGAATACACCATTGCAGCTCCTGAACAGGCATACATACTTCCTGCAACAATAGGTGTAACAAGTGCGTCAGCCATATGCATATCTCATTCCCCCTTTTAGATTTTTTATAAGACAATTAAAACTTCTCTATAATTTCTTTATATTAGTGCTCAATCATTTATCTTCTATATTTATGTCCATACTTCCTGAGCGAAATCCCTCAATATCTAATGTAATATATGAATAATTCAAAGTTTTTAAAAATTCCATAATACTTTTCCTACATTCCAAAAATTTTATCATGTCCTTATCATCAACTTCTATCCTCACAATATCTTTATGAATTCTCAGTCTTACATTATAAAATCCTAGCTTCCTTATAAAATCCTCGCCTTTTTCAACCTTTCTCATTTTCTCACTATTTAAAGATGTACCATAAGGAAATCTTGTTGCAAGACATGGAGCAGAAGGTCTGTCCGCCACTGAAATTTTGTATTCTTCTGCCATCTTTCTTACATCCTGCTTTGTAAACCCCATAAGCTGAAGAGGACTTATAACAGAAAGCTCTTTCAAAGCTTTAATTCCTGGCCTATACACATGCATATCATCTTCATTGGTTCCATCAAAAACATTCTTGATATTAAGTTCTGCTGCTTTTTCCTTTATTTTTGTGAACAAGTGTTTTTTACAAAGATAACATCTGTTAACAGGATTATTTATTATGCCTGCATCTTTCAATTCATCAATTTTTAATATAATATGGGCTGCTCCAGACTCATTAGCAACTTTTCTTGCTATTTCAATATCCTTCATAGGATGAAGACTTGTATGCAAAGTTACTGCATACACCTTTGTACTTTTTTTCTTTGAACAGTCACAAGCTATCTTTAAAAGCAGGCTACTGTCAACTCCTCCTGAAAAAGCTATCATTATATCATTATCAGTATATTTATCTATAAAGTTTTTTAAATCTGTACACTTTTCTTTATAATCATTCATAACTTAACGCCTTCATTTCACTTTGAATTAAGCTATATGCCTCAGTATAGCTCATACCTTTTTCTTTACATATGGTAGCTATACTTTCATATTCAGGATAATACTTAAGTTTATCTCCTAATCTGCACACTTTAACTTTTGCTTTCCCAAAAGAAGTGTCAATCTCTTTTATTTCCCTCTTTAAAACTGTTCTTTCCATTACAGTTTTTCTGATTCCTATTGTTGTTGTTTCTGAAAAAATTATATGTTCAAGTTTTTCAACATATTCTTCTTCACATATTACATTCATCATATACGCAGGTCTGTTCTTTTTCATAAACATAGGAATATAATTTACATCTCTTGCACCATTTTCAAAAAGCTTGTCCATTACATATCCAAGATTTTCACCACTGCAGTCATCAATATTAGTTTCAAGTTTATAAATAACATCCTTTTCCTCTTCTGAATCTTCAATAATCATTGCTCGAAGGATACTTGGCCTGTCATAATTTCTCTTTCCTGCTCCAAGACCAATTTTCTTAATTTTAAACTTTGAAGGAAGTTTATCCTTTGTCTTAACTGCTGCAACTATTGCTGCACCTGTAGGTGTTATAAGTTCTCCATAAGTTTCTGTAATGTTAATGTTAAGATTGTTTGACTGAATTATATTTACTACAGCAGGTACTGGTACTGGAATAACTCCATGCTGACACCTTATAGTTCCTCTCCCTTCATACAGTTCAGTAACAACAACATCTGAAATTTCTAGATCATCAAGGCATACAGCCACGGCTACTATATCAACGATTGAATCAACTGCACCAACTTCATGAAAATGTACACTATTTATATCACTTCCATGAGCTTCTGCTTCTGCTTTTGCAATTATCTTAAAGATCTTCACTGCAGTATTTTTTGCATTTTCTGTAATATCTGAACTATATATTATTTCTAATATTTCTGGTAATCCTTTATGTTCATGATGATGAGCATGTTCTATCTCGTGATTCATATCTTTATGACAGTGTTCTTCATTACATTCTTTACTTTCATTCACTTTAACATTATGTCCATGCAGGTACTCCATGTCATGATCATGATTTTCATGATGCTCATCCAAAATTACATTAAAATCACATGCATCAATGCCACTTTTTTTCACTCTGCTTATTTCAATTTTAAATCCACTTATCTTAAGACTTTCTAATGCTCTTAAAAGTTTTTCTTTATCTGCACCAAGATCTATAAGTGCTGCAACTGTCATATCTCCACTTATTCCACTGTAACATTCTAAATATAGACTTTTACTCATTTTTCTCCCCCATTCTGTTTATTTGTGTTGCAATATAGCCTGCACCATATCCATTATCTATATTAACCACTGCAATACCATTTGCACACGAATTAATCATAGTAAGTAGTGGTGCTAGTCCATTCATACTTGCTCCATATCCTACAGATGTAGGAACTGCAATAACAGGCTTATCCACAAGGCCTCCAATAACACTTGCCAGTGCACCTTCCATACCTGCTACAGCTATCACACAGTTTGCACTTTGTATAATATCTAATTTTGATAGAAGTCTGTGAATGCCAGCAACTCCAACGTCATATATTCTTTCTACATTGGATCCGAAATATTCTGCTGTTTGTGCTGCTTCTTCTGCCACACATATGTCTGCTGTGCCTGCAGTACAAACTGCTATTTTACCAATTCTTTTTTTATTTTTCTTTTCTATCTTCAAAATATGAGATATGTGGTCATATTCTACCTGAGGATACTTATCTTTTATAATTTTATACTGATGTTCATCTGCCCTTGTTCCAAATACTTCTCCATCTTCCTCATATAATTTTCCAAATATATTGATAAGATGTTCGTCAGCCTTTCCACTGCAGAAAATAACTTCTGAAAATCCAGACCTTACTTTTCTATGTGTGTCAAGCTTTGCATACCCCATTTCTTCAAATGGCTGTTTTCTTAAATATTTCTCTGCTTCTTCAACTGATATTTCATTATTTTTAAGCTTTGTAAGTACTTCTTTTAATTCCATATAAATATCACTTTCTTTTCTATTTTTTAATATTTTTGTAGCATTCACAAAAAATTTTGTACTTCTTAAATGCACATACATAGAATAATTTATTTCATTGTTATACGTTTTCTATTTTCCCATTAGATTCTCCTGCAAAATTATGGAAATTATTTCAAATATAATATTTTGAAATTAATTTACCACATAGAACCACCTAAAAACATTACCTATTTCCATTTTTTATCAAACCATACATCTCATGTTACTCCTTTAAGTGCACTCCAAGTCAATACTTTTTTGTGAATTTATTGGAATTAGAGCATATAAACTTTATGCAATAAGAAAGAAGCAGCACAACTCAATGTGTCTGCTCCTTTCTATTCTTATCTGTATTAATATATAATCAATAACTATTACATTAGATTTAGCATAATGTAATTATCCTACTGGTTTACTCTAAACATAACTAGTTTATATTAAATTTAATATAATGATTTTTAATAACTACTGTTATTCAATAATACTCATACTATTAAATGTTAAGTTTATTAATCCATTCCGCAAGTATTTCTTTTGATATTCTTCCATTTAACAATTTTCCTGGAAACCATGTCACAGTATCAGAACACGAGCTCTTTAATTTTTCTACAGTCTGTCCAAGATTACTTCCCCCTGATGTAGCAAATGGTATGATTTTCTTTCCTGAAAAATCATAGGTTTCTAAAAATGTATTTATTATAGTTGGCGCTACATACCACCATATTGGAAATCCTACAAATACAGTATCATAATCATCCATATTTGATACTTTTCCAATAATCCCTGGGCGATAAGATGGATCATTCATTTCAATACTGCTACGTGATTGATTATCTCTCCAATTTAAGTCTGCATTTGTATATGGAATTTCTGGTTTAATTTCATAAATATCTGCATCTACTAATTGTACAAGGCTTTTCGCTACTTTTGCTGTCACACCACTACATGAAAAATATGCAACTAAAAATTTTTTACTCATAAATTATTTCCTCCATACTATAATTATTGTTTTTACCAATATATTACTTTCATTAAAATCATACAACTTAAAGCTAACTCCAAGTCAATACTTTTCTAATTAATTATAGTAAATCATTGAACTTAGTCGAAAAAAGTGTTAAGCTATCAATATTAAATTTACTAAAATGTATTTATATATTATAAAATTTAGATTTACAAAAAAGTATATTAAAGAGCTTATTTTTCCATAGGCTCTTTTTTAGTGATAAAGAGAGGTATAATTATGATAAAAATTGATAACTTGTCATACTCATTCCCTGAAAAGGACTTATATAAAAATATTTCATTCACATTAGAAACTGATGCTCATGCTGCTTTTATTGGAACTAATGGAAGTGGAAAAAGTACTCTTATAGATATGATTATGGATACTGAGAAATATTTGTATGATGGTACAATAGAAAAATCACCAAACTGCAGAATTGGATATGTACAACAATTCTCCCAAAATGATAAAATGAGAGAAATTACGGTTTTTGATTACATATGTGAAGAATATAATAAACTTCAAAGTGAGATAACATCTATCTGCACACAAATGGAAACATCTTCTGACATTGAAACTTTACTTGAAAAATATCAGGAAGCTTTAGATGCACTAGATGCAATAGGCGGAGATGAATTTGAAAACAATGTTAATAAGAAATTAAATCTTACAAACTTAATGAAACATAAAGATTTGATAATATCTGAACTTAGTGGTGGAGAATTTAAGCTTGTTCAAGTGATGAAGGGAATGCTTAATAATCCAGATTTAATAATTATGGATGAACCAGATGTATTTTTAGACTTTGAAAATCTTAATTCTCTTAAAAATTTAATTAATTCACACAAAGGAACAATGCTTGTGATTACTCACAATAGATATCTACTTAATAATTGTTTCGATAAAATTATCCATCTTGAAAATATGGAGGTTCAGGAGTTTGATGGAAACTATATTGATTATAACTTCTCATTACTACAAACTAAAATCGAACTTCAAGAACTGGCTGCCGCAGATACTGCTGAAATTGAAAGAAATGATAAATTAATAGATAGGTTAAGAGAGCTTGCAACTGAAAATGCTGAACAATTCAGAGGTAAAACTCTTAGAGCCAGAGTTAAAATTCAGGAAAGATTAGAACAACGTAGAATTAAAGCACCATTTTTAGCTATTAAAGAACCAGATATCAATTTAAATACCGATAACGTATTAGATGAAGAAACTATTGCTTTAAAAATTAATAACTACAATGCCGTATTTGATAATGTACTTTTAGAAGATGTAACCTTCGAAATTAAGTCTACTGATAAAGCTGCAATTATCGGATTAAATGGTACTGGTAAAACTACTTTAATGCAAGACATATTTAGCTATATAAACAATAAAAAGTCTATTGAAGTAAATGACCAAGTTGAAATGGCTTATTTATCGCAGCTTCAACACAAAACCCTAAATGATTCTAACACTATACGTGAAGAATTCATTGAAGCTGGTTTTAAAAACTCTGATGAGATTATGGAACATATTTCAAAGTATGGTTTTGAGGATAGAGAAATTCTTAGTCAAGAAATAGGTTCTTTATCTGGAGGAGAACAGAATATGCTTCAGCTAGCAAAAATTTCTGTCAGCAATGCTAATATGTTACTTCTTGATGAACCAACAAGCCATTTAGATACATATTCACAAATAGCATTAGAAAAAGCTATTAAAAACTATAATGGTGCGATTCTTATGGTTTCTCATGATTTCTATTCAATAGTTAATTGCATGGACTACATTTTATATATTGAAGATAAAAAAATAAGAAGAATGAATATGAAAACTTTTAAGAAAATGGTTTATGCTAATTACTTCGATAAAGACTATTTAGAAATTGAACATAATAAAAAACAGCTTGAAATACAAATAGAACTAGCTCTTAGAGAAAATGATTTTGATACTGCAAAAGATTTATCTGCTGAATTAGAAAAGTTAGTTAAGTTACTCCGAATTTAATATTTTCTTCAACCAAAAAATCAACGATAAAGAATATCGTTGATTTTTTGTATTTAATAGAAAGCATGACTATCAAAGTCTGTCATAAATTATTTCCTATCTTTTTTCCTATTAATCAATAATACCATCATTAATATTTGAATTATTCCAAGTACAAAGAATGTTATATGAAGATTAAATTTATCAGCAAATAAACCACATAAAGGAAACATGCATATCATAGAAAATGAAAACATCATACTATCTATTGAAATGATAGTTGCCCTCTGCTCTGATGGTATTAATTCATTTAATGCTTCTGACTGTATTGGATAAAGCAATGCATTAACATAATTCATAACACAAAAAAATGTTATTGAAACACTAAGAATTTTTACACTGATAAAAACAATACTTATTCCCATAAGTGCTGATGCCACATATCTAGTTTTATCTTTAAAGAAATAAATTATCTTTTCACAACTTAGTGCACCAATGCACGATGATATTCCACCAAAAAACATTATAAAACTTATTTCAATTTTATTGCATCCAAGAATACTGAAATACTGCTGCCCATAAAAATATACAACTGTATGAAATGTGAATACTAATGGGAAATAGACAATAACCTTAATTATCTTTTTGTTAGTTTTCAATATCTCATAACAAATCCTAAAATGCATTTTTATTGACACTTTTTCTTTTCTCTTATTTTCATCTTTTATTGAAGGTTCTTTAAACATACAACATGGAATTAGTGATAATAATGATATTATTATTGCCATGCCATAACAGTATACGTATGAATATTGCGCTAATACTCCTCCTATAAAAGTGGCAAGTCCTTGTGATATTTCGATTATCAAGTTCAATCTGCTGCTTACTTTTAAATATTCATTTTCACAGTCCTCTTGTTTTAAAGTATCATATACAAGAGCTTCTTCAGATCCTGAATTTAAATTATATCCTAATGCAGATATCATAAATCCAATAGAAAAACCAAATAGATTTACTGCAAATAAATTTATAACTGAAGATACAACACTGCATATCCTTCCAGCTATCATTACCTTCTTTCTTCCGAATAAATCTGCTGCAGCTCCTGATGGAACTTCAAATAGAAAACTTGTTAAATGAAAAACTCCCTCAACAATTCCAATCTGCCATAAAGGAAGCCCTTTATAAACCATGTAAAGAACCCATATGGCACTTGAAATATCAAAATTTTTCATAAATGAATATATATAATCTATATTTATATTTTTCTTTATAGTTTTTTCTTTTATTAATTTACTTTTATATTTATATACTTTTATCATTTTTAATGGCTCCCATTCTTTTAAATCATATAAATCAGAAATTTTTATACGCAAAAAGAACATATGAAATATCTCATGGATAATTTGCATACGTTCTTTATAGGAGCTACTGCTTATATTTTTATGAACAATGAAATATAATGCCTTCCCTAAAAAAGGGCGCAGTAGTCCTGTAAGAGTTCAAAACAGCATGTTTTTGAACAAGCACTACTACTACAAACAGGTTTATAACCTAAGCCATTCATTTCATTATCCTCCTTTACCAAAATATTCTTTTTAAATTATATCATTTTTATCTTTTGTTTTTCAACTTTATTTTTCAAATTCAATACTAACTATTAAGTATAGATACATTATTGTTAATTTATTTGCTAATACTCATTTCAGTATCTTTTATCTCATTCTTCTAATTCTTAATGAATAAATGGATAGCTTATTGCTTATCATAATAAATAATTAATTAAAACGAGGTACTTGCAAATGAAAAAAATTCCAAAAATCTATTTATCCTTGTTATTTACTTTCATATTTTTATTTACTTCTTTTATATATCCAATAAATGCAACATCTGATTTGCACATAATACAAGATTATGATAATTCAGATTCTTTACCAAACAGTTTTCGAAAAACAACTGATATTTCAAATGCTAATCTATTAAAATCATTAAATATTAAAGGTCTAGATAAATTAAATATTTCTGGTAGCGGACAATTTTCAGAATTTAATATTAAAAATTTAATTAAATCCATCGATAGTCAATTATCCATAATAGATGTTGATTTAAGAGAAGAATCCCATGGATTTGTAAATGGTACTGCAATAAGCTTCGCAAATTCAAACAATAGTGCTAATGCAGGACTTACTTTGACTGAAGTTATCCAAAAAGAGAATGATGATTTATCGTCTATAAATTTAAATAACAAATTAACTTTGTATAATACAAATAAATCAATTAAACCTAAAGTGATTAAAAATGAAAAAAACCTTGCTGAAGAAAATAATATAGGGTATCTTAGAATTCCAGTAACAGATGGAAATCTTCCTAATGATGATATGACTAATTATTTTATTAATTTTGTAAATAATCAACCTGAAAACACTTGGCTTCATTTTCACTGCAAAGCAGGTGTAGGCAGAACTACTACTTTTATGATTATGTATGATATTATGAAAAATTATAATGAAGTAAGTCTACATGATATTATTGCACGTCAGTTATTATTGGGAAATATTAAATCTAAAACTTCACTTGATTTTTTTGTTGGGAAGAGATATGAATTTCTAAATAAGTTCTATAGCAAATTCAAAAATAATGAATATAATACTTCTTCATTAAATACTGTTGATAAGTGCATGCCTTGCTATAATAATTTCAATGATGCTCTTTTTAACTCAGCCTATATTGATGGCGCTTCTAACATAAGCTATGACACTAATGTAATTGAAGATGATTCTTACATAAAAAATACTGTGATTCCTAAATTTCTTTATGTAATTAGCGAAAATGATATGACGAAAGCTGAACAAACTATGATTGCAACCCTTCAAGGTCTTATAGCCTCAAAATCTGAAAATCAAATTTATATTTTAAGTCCCAGTGAACATGATTATGAAATATGGCTTAAAGACTTAAAAAAGAATTATAATGTCAAATATAAGAAAGTGAAAGATCCATGGTCTCTATTAGATAAATTCAAAAAATATATACATGGATATACTCTATATAGCACTGTAAAAGGACCATCAATAAACAATGCTTGCACACTGGCTTCTTTAAATGATTCTATAGCTATTGATGAATCTATAGAAAACGTTTTAAATAGTTATGGAATAACTAATTTATTAGAAGATTGCAGAGAAACAGATAAATATTGGGCATATAATACACTTTGGAATTCTGGTTTAAATCACTCAACAGTAATAGAATTGCCTAGTGATAAATTTATGTCATTACGTGATTATGCAATTCTTTCAAAGTCACTAATATTCTATGAAGATGATGTAAATGATACATCTTTTAGAGACGCTATTTTTAGTTCTATGGATAATGGTGGAAGAATTTTAGGCTGGGGCCCTGATGAACACACTAATGTATCGATTGCCTCAAAATGCGGAATAGATATGATTGCTGCTGATTGGTCTTATAACCTATCTGTATTAAGTTCATATAAATCAACACCACAAAGTCAGAATATTAAAAATGATATAAAAGAAGAAGATGGAGTTCATTATATTACTTTCATTATGTCCGATGGGGATAATATGCAATGGCTTCTAGGAAGTAATTTTAGTATGAAGAATTGGTTTGGCTCACCCAATAGGGGAAATTTTAATCTAGGATGGTCAATAACTCCATCATTATACTATCTAGCCCCAACTGTTTTTAGTAAATACTACTCATCAGCAAGCTCTTCAAAATACAATGATAATTTTGTAGTTTCTGCTTCAGGAAATGGATATATGTATCCAAGTAAGTTTCCTTATGAAAAATTAAGTGATTATACAAATAGGTTAAATGATTATATGTCTAAAGTTGACCAAAATTATGTATTAATTTTAGATGATGAAGCTTTTTATAAAAAAGACTTATGGAATAAATACACTTGTAATTCTAATATAGATGCACTTTTATATCTTAATTATGATATAAATAATGCTTACAAAGGTAAGATAATATGGTCAAATGATAAACCAGTAATCTCTTGTAGAGATCTGCTTTGGGGTGGGCTAGAAAATGAAAATGAACTTATTTCTAATATTAATAATAGGATAAATTCAGGCTATACAAACATTAAAGATTCAAATTCATATACTTTTGTATATGTTCATGTTTGGAGCAATACTATGGATAATGTAAATGACGTCATAAATAAATTAAATAAAAACCCTAAAGTAAAAGTCGTAACTCCAGATACTTTTATAAAATTAATAAGAAACAATGTACCTCATGTTGATATTTAAAAACTAAATATCAACATGAAAATGCCATTTTAGTCACTTAATTTTCCCATCTGACTTATTACCATTTCATAGTAGCGACCTTTATTATTCATTAAGCTTTTATGGTTTCCACTCTCAAGTATTCTACCATTTCCAATAACCATAATGTTATCTGCATCTCTAATAGTAGAAAGTCTATGAGCAATTAAAAAGCTCGTTCTGTTTTTCATTAATTTAACTAATGCATTTTGAATATCCTTCTCAGTTTTAGTATCAACACTACTCGTTGCCTCATCTAAAATAAGAATTGGACTATCACATAAAACAGCCCTTGCTATTGCTATAAGCTGACGCTGACCTTGACTTAAATTATCAATAGCCCCAGAAACCATTGTGTAATAACCCTTTGGAAGCTTACTTATAAAATCATGTGCATGAGATATTTTAGCAGCGTTAATTACATCCTCATCTGAAGCATTATTTTGCGAATATCTAATATTATCCATAATTGTTCCTGTAAATAAGCATGTATCTTGAAGAACTACTGAAAAGTATTTTCTAAGACTATCTCTTTTTAAATTCATTATATCCTCATTATCTATAAGTATACTTCCACTATCTTTATCATAAAATCTAGTAAGAAGATTCACTATAGTTGTTTTACCAGCACCTGTTTCTCCAACTAAAGCAACAACTTCTCCAGCTTTAACCTTAAAGCTTACATTTTTCAATATAGGAGCACATTTATCATAAGAAAAACATACATTTTTAAATTCTACATCACCCTTTGGAGATTTTAATTCTATTGCGCCATGAATGTCTTCCTTTTCCTCTACTGTATCTAAAATTTCAAATACTCTTTCAGCACCAGCAAGTGCAGATTGAATAGTATTAAACATTCCAGCTATGGAGTTTAGTGGCTGTGAAAACTGTTTTGAATAGCTTAAAAAGCTGACAACAGTACCTACTGCCAATCCATATTCTACAGATAAAACTCCTCCTACAATAGCAACGACTGCAAATATAAAATTATTTATAACATTCATCAAGGGCATCATATATCCAGACCATATTTGAGCCTTATTACTGCTTTCATAAAGTTTTTCATTAATTTCTTTAAAGTTTTCTAAAATATCCTTCTGTTTTCCAAAAGCCTTTACCATTTTTAATCCTAAAATATTCTCCTCAACTAATCCATTTAAAGAACCTAAACTTTGCTGTTGTGCTAAAAAATAATCTCTGCTTTTTGATGCAATTGTTTTAGTTAGTAAAACTACTAGAGGAATACATAAAAGAACAACTAACGTAAGAGGAATATTTAAATTTATCATTACCACAAATGATCCAATTAAAGTTAAAATACTCGAAATAAGCTGAGTTGTTGTTTGAGCTATTGTTGAGCTTATATTATCTACATCATTAGTAATTCTGCTCATGGTATCACCATGAGACCTCATATCATAAAATTCTAAAGGAAGGTGCTGCATCTTTTTAAAAAACTCAGTTCTTAAAACGTGTACTAGTTTTTGAGATACCTTCAGCATAATTACTCCATTAACACTTGAAATAATAAAATTTGATAAATGAAGGACTGATATTATGATTAAAAGTATTAACAGCATTCGTATGTTTACAGTTCTAGTATCAACATTAAAATAATTGAAAGTTCTCCCAACAAAGTAAGGAATACTAATAACTATAAAAGAGGAAATAACAGTTAAAAACATAGCTAAAACTATTGTTTTTCCCCATCTCATATATATATTTACAATTCTAATTAATGTACCTTTAACATTTTTAGGTTTTTCTTTAGGCCCAAATCTCCCTGGACCTCCACCTCTTCCAGCTCTTCCCATTGAAGGCATTTTTACTTCTAGTTTATTATATATTTGTCCCACTTATTATGCCTCCTTGCTGCTTTCTATTTGAGTTATATATATATCCCTGTAAATAGGACAGTTTTTCATAAGTTCACTATGAGTTCCAAATCCAACATTTTCTCCATTATCCATAACCAAAATCTTATCTGAAAACATTGCTGTACCACAGCGTTGTGTAATTGTGATAATTGTTTTATCCCCCATAGAATTGATTCCATCTCTAACCTTAGCTTCAGTAACCGCATCTAACGCACTTGTTGCATCATCTAAAATAAGTATTTTACACTTTTTTAGAATTCCACGTGCAATAGAGATTCTTTGCTTTTGTCCTCCTGACAAGTTAACTCCGCCTCCACCTAAAAGTGAATTAAAACCTTCTGACATATCATCTATAAATGATGCTCCAGCCTTTATAGATGCCATCTTTATTTCTTCATTTGATGCATTTGTATTTCCCCATTTTATATTTTCATCAATAGATCCAGAAAATAGCATTGGCTTTTGAGGCACAATAGAAATATCTTTTCTAAGGCAATCTATACCTATATCCTTAATATTTTTTCCATTAATTAAAATACAGCCTTCATTAACATCATAAAATCTTAATAACAGCCAAGCTATTGTGGATTTTCCACTACCTGTAGGCCCTATAATTGCAAGCTTTTCTCCAGGCTTTAATGAAAAACTTAAATTATTAATTGCAGGCAGACCACTTCCATTTGGATATGCAAAAGTAACGTTCCTAAACTCTACTTCTCCAGTTAATTCTGAAGTATCTACATTATTATGAAAATCATCTTCACAATTAAATATATCTTCAATACGAGCAGTAGATGCTTTTGTTCTAACAAATGTATTAAATATGTTTGTTATCATTATTAATGATGTTAAAATCTGAGCCATATATATTGTAAAGGCTGTAATATCCCCTGGATTTGCAATATTTAATGAGAAAAGCTTACTTCCAACAAAAATTATTATTACAGTCCCAATACCAACGGTCAATGTCATAAGTGGTGATGTTAAAGTTATAACTATCTGAGATGAAATTCCCTTTTCCATTAAATTATCATTAGCCTCTTTAAACTTTTCTTTTTCCTTATTGTAGGTGCCAAAAGCCTTAACTAACCTAACACCAATAAGATACTCCTGAACAACTGAATTTACCTTGTCCATGGCTTTCTGTAAATTATAAAAGCGTGGATAACTAAGCTTCATGCTTGCTATTATGAGAATACCAACTATAGCTACCACTCCATAAATTATTATGGATAACTTAAAGTTAAGAAGTGTTGCAAGAACAATACTTCCTATGCATGTTATTGGAGCTTTTAGAAAAATACGCATAATTCCGTTTATAAATTGAACAATCTGAGAAGTATCATTAGTCATACGTGTAATAAGAGAACCACTTTCTATCTTGTCAGCACCTTTTTCTGAAAAATATAAAATTTTCTTAAACACATCATATCTTAAATCTGCACCAACTCTTTGAGATACTTTAGATGCCAATATGTTACGAGCTACAGCAAAACAAGCTCCAAAAGCTGTAACCATAAGCATTAAACCTCCCCAGTAATATACATTTGAAATTTGTGCTTTATCTATTCCTGAATTAATTATATTAGACATAAGTGTTGGTCCAAGCAAATCACATACTGCCTCTAATGCTACACAAATAATAGCAGTCAAAAAAGGGAATTTGTATTTTCTAAAATATTTACCATATAAATTCACCTTACCATCTCCTTTTTCTTTATTATATATATTAATTTATAATTTTTATACATAGTATTATTATAAATTTATTTCAATATTAAATCTCCATAAACGTAAGAAAAGAGCAGAGTGTTTTTCACTATGCTCTCTCTATGTTGAGAAGATAAATTCCCCTTTTTATCTATATTTAATTTGTATTTAACTTTTTAACTAATAGATACATTGTCCATTAGAACTTAAAACATAACCATCTACTACTGTATCAACTATCATCTCACCTGATTGATTCAAATAATACCACTTTCCATCATTATCTTTTAGCCAGCCTGTTTTCATTGATCCATCTTCATTTAAATAGTACCATTTACCATTACTATCTCTTAACCAACCAGTTTTCATGCTTCCATTATTACTTAGATAATACCATACTCCATCATTATCTTTTAACCAGCCTGTCTGCATACTTCCATCTGGATTTAAATGATACCATAGCGCTCCATCTTTAAGCCATCCTTGCACCTTTTCTCCATTAGAATTTATAAAAAACCATGTTTTATCTTCATTTTGGTTCCATCCATTTTTAACTTTATTATTCTGTAATTCTTGATTTTCTTCAGTCTGCCCTGCACTTGTAGAACTATCTATATATATTGCTTCTGATATATTTTCACTGCTAGAAGAGGATGATGTACTATGACTATGGTGTGTTGTTGTACTCTGTGATCCACTGTTATTTCCTGTATTGCTACTTCCTAAATTACTTCCACTACTACTATTGTTGCTATCACCGTTATTTCCTGAGTTATTGTCATTTGAACCTGAATCAGATGCATTTACTAATGCCATATACTCTGGCCATATTATATTATTATTTTCATCTCTTTCTATAGATACTGGCATTTCTGTACCCTTAAACATTGATTTATCTAATTTCTTACCTTCTGCATTTTCTGAATCCTGTCCATTATAAAAATAATTTGTTTCTCCTTTAACGTAATCAGGAATGTAATCTTCTACGTCACTTGAAACTGTTCTAAATGATTTATCATTTTCAAATTCATAAGCAAGGATAGCAGTTGTGTAATAATCTAAACTATAATTCTTATAATTATCGGAAGATATAGTATTTTTCACCACACATGCTGGATTACTATTACCTGTAACGCCTGCTGCATCATTATTGAATGATAATGAATTTAATAATGTATGTTTTACAGGAAGACCTTCTCCTCCTAACTTAAATCCATTTCCATCCCCTTTTGTTACTGTACCACCACTTAATGTTCCATTACCATAAGCTATGCAATTTTCTATTGTAACAGCGCCTATTTTACCTATTTCAAGTTTGCTAAATAAATCCCATCCATCATCACAGTTATTATGAGATACGCATCCTTTAAATACATTTCCTTCACCTGTTGTAAGCTTAGCTGCAAATCCATCTGCATTATTCATGGCAGCATCCATATTATCATATGAATCACAATTTATTATTTCATTATATTTAGGCCATAATTCCTTTGGATCATCTGTTGAAACCGAACTTATCTGTAATCCAGTATCACCATTTTTATATGTCTTTATATTTTCCAAAATATTATAGTTTCCTGCTACTCTGAGACCAGCATTAGCATCTGCTGTATTTGTTACATCTATACCTTTTATATTCCAGTAATTTCCGTTTAAGAAAAATCCTTTTGAGGCTTTTCCAAAATCAAATATCGCTCTTCCATCATAAGATTCAAATGACTTCATATTATCTTTTGTTCCATTATTAGTACTTTCTACAGTTATTGGAGATATAAGATTATATGTGCCACCTTTAACCTTAATAGTTTGACCATTATTTACATATTTTACAGCACTATAAATATCTATAGGATTATCTATTGTACCATCACCACTTTCAGTTCCATTTGGTGATACATAAATATCTCCCTTTTCAACACCATATGATTTAACGTTAACAATAAATGTTTTATTTATTACAGTTGTATCAGTATTATTATCAGTCACATATGGAGCATACTCTATCTCAAATTTATTATCTCCACGTTTAAGAACTGTAGGTACTGACAATATTGATTCTAAATCTGCCTTACCACTATATACATTACTATCATTTAATTTAATATTTAAATTACCTTTAACTGTAGGCTGTACCTTAAAATCATAACTCGTACTTCCTGTTGCATCTCCTGATTTTATATTTAATGCTGGAACTATTACTTCAGCTGGTTTAGATTCACCAGCTGGATCTGTAGCCACATTAGATTTAGTTAAATTAATATTTGAAACTTGTATTGATGCAATACGTGCTGTGAAGAATCCAACATATATTTTTCCACTATCTGCAACTTCCAATAACTTAGGTTCATAATAAGTTACTTCTTCACCATCATCAACAGAACATATATATCCTGTATTGGTCTTTTTAAGAGTTAATTTATATGTGGCACTACCATCATTAGCTGGACGATCTGCAAATTTATGTTCTCCATTCATTGTTATTTTTCCATCTAAATCTTTTGTTACACCACTTCTGTATACAGACTCAATATTAGCTTTATATCCACCAACCAAAACCATATTGGATGGCGCGGTTGAAACATCGTTAGCTACACCTAATTGATCTCTTGCCATAATTCCAAATCCACATTGCTTATCTGGCTTAGTTTTTTCAAAATAATTTACTTTAACATTTGCTGAAAGCTCAAAGTTTTCTGATGGATCCATTTCTGTATAATAGTATGATATACCATCATTTGATCCAGTTACCTTACCACCTGCATTTGTACCATCAGAGTTTCCAGATCTTAAATTAATAACTTTTTTTCCATTTTCATCAGTTGCAACATTTATTTCATTATTTTCTTTTGAAGTAGTTACTCCAAAGACTGTAGAATTCCAATTAATCTTTTCAGCAACATTATCTGAAGTTTCAGTGCTACTATTTCCAGTGTTGTCATCATCTGAAGTATCTGCATAATCATCTTTTATAAAATCACTATAATCTTCATTTTCATCATAATCTTGTTCATCCTCTGGATATGATGCTAACATCTTTAAATCATCACTTGGGTCCCAGTTATTTAATATATTTTCCTTATTATATTTATCAATATTTTCAAGCTGTCTTCTATTTGAGTTTTCTCCATTTGCAGAACCTTCACCATAATTATTATATTCATACATATCATTATCCAACGGATTAGTGATGACTCCTGCATTTGACATTGTAGACCATCCATCAGCTGCTATATGAGCTCCTAAATCGCAATTTTCATATACAACATTAGATATCACAGTATGTCCAAGATTTGTTTCACTTGATGGATGCCAAGGTCTTCCAAGATATACTGATCCTTTTTCATTTATATTGCTTGTTAATTTAGAATTTTGAATTAAAAATCCATACACATTATCTTTTAATGTACTTGGTGCTGCAACATATCCCTTTGGTGATATTCCTTCTCTATTTACAGATTTTATTTCACAATTATCAAAAACGGCTTGAGCGCCTCCAAAAATAAAATCTACATCTCCACAAATGAAACAATTATGATAATACTGTCTTTTCTTATTTGCATATAGTGTATCTTGATTCCCTATGAATCTACAATTTTCAAATACGCTTTTATCAGCTTCATTTTTCATTGCAACAGCCTGTTTATTAGCAATACCAGCATTTACATCTTCATCAAAAGAATTTGCAATTGTAAGATTTGCTGCTTTAAAGTTTTCTGCTAACTCTTTTATTGTTACACTTGAAGAACTGCTCGTTCCATAAGTAACTACTCCATCACCACCATCTTCACTTCTTTTTATAGTACCTGAGGCATCATCATAAGTTATAACTGTATGAGCTGCACTTTCACCAACAAGAGTAATATTAGGTACTGCTATAGTCAATTTTTCTTTATATATTCCATTTTTTATAAAGATTATTTTTTCATCTGAATTATCTTTATTTATAGATTGTATAGCTGATGAAATTGTATTATATGTAGGTATACCACCTACATTCTCACCTTCATTTCCAGAATATTGCTTGTCAACAATAATATCTGGTGAAATAGATAACCCTATATCACTGGTGATTGCTGCTCCAGTTGTAGTTTCATTTGTAACTTCTAAACCGTTATTGTCTTCTAAGTCTGACAAATTTTCATAACTTTCGTTTGATACTACAGATTTGTCTTGAGTAGTGTTTACTGAATCATCTTTAACTTCTGCACTTGCAAAAGTTGAAAACATAGATACAGCTGTTGTTGTGCTAATTAACATTGATAAAACTTTTCTTTTCATTTTATACATCCTCCTATAGTTAACGTTAACAATTATGTTTTAATAATATTATAAAAAGAACTTAATTATAATTAATTACTTTTTCTATTTCCGCCTTAAGTTTAACGTTAACAATTTAAAAATAATTTTCCCTAAGCACTTTTATAATCGTTTTCATTTTTATAATACTATATATAATTTTACTTTTCAATATTTTACCATATAAATTTTTTGATATTTTTTTCAGAAACCTTTTATTTAAGTTATCACAATAATTTTAAGTTTTTTCCTATAAAATATAATATAAAAGAAAACATAAATCACCTTCTGTATTTACGTTTTCTCATTACTTGACTTTTTTATTTTATTCTACATTCTTTAAGTTATGAAATATATTTTATACTTATAGTCCTACTTATTTGCTTTTTCTTGATTTCAAAATATAAAATCCAATTGTACCAAATAAAATAATTAAAAATAAAGGCATAAACCCTACTGATAAATTTTGCCTTCCAGTAGTAATTCCCATAAGCGTATGTAATTGAATATAGAAAAATATTACTGTTATTTCTGCATTAATTGCTTTCATAAATGTTTGAGCCATCAAAAACTGTTTTTCTCTATTTTCTTCATTTATTTCAACGCAATAATTATAAACCTCAGGATACTTCGATAATAATGCAATTCCAATATAGCATATAACATCTATAAATAATAGAATTAGCATTGAACTTTTTGAACCATAAGTATCAACTTCTCCATTAAAGTTATAACGCATTGGAACACGATCCGGTGAATTTTGCCATAAAAAAAATGTACAGACTATCATTCCAATAATCGATAATGCACTAATCGCATCCATAATCATATTTACTTTCTTGTAGTCTATTTTACTGAGCCACTTATTCATAGTTTCACTTCCCTATATATAGTTCTTAATAATTCTCTGCAAGTTACATGTTATTATCATATATGCTTATAGTCAATATTATAATTTTCCATATATGCGAATCGTTTACACAAAAAACTTTTAATTGGTTTAAAAAACTCAAAAATATGATTTCTAAATTTTCACTGCAAAATTATAGTCTCTTACAAAAAGAGATTCTTAAAAGTAAAAATCTTTTGGTACAATCTCATACTTGTCATTCTGATACTAAATTCAATCATTTTAGATTTAGATATGCAATTATATATAGTTATAATAAATATTCGAATATTTACAGTTATACGGCATATAATTAAACAAATTGACAATAACCAGAAATGATATATCAAATTACAAATATATTCCCTTAAAATTACATAATATATTTTTACATAATATAGTATAATTATAAAATAAAGCCAACTGCTTAATAGTGAATATATGGAATGTGACAAGTTATTGGAGGATGTCAATGATTAATGTTAATTTAAATGAATACTTTAAAAAACAAAAAAAATTTAGTGGAAATGTATTGTTAGCAAAAAATAATGAAATTATATTTAATGAATCATATGGATATTCAAATAAGGAAAAAGGAATAAAAAATACACCTGAAACAAAATTCATGATTGGTTCTATGACAAAGGCAATAACTGCATTATGTATTATGCAGCTATCAGAAAAAGGTATGCTTTCAGTACAACAGAATGTTGAAGATTATATTCCAAACTTATACAATGGTCAAGGAATTACAATTCATCATCTTCTAACTCATACTTCTGGCATACCTAATCACATAATACTAAAAAAACAAATAAAATGGGGAGAACGTCATACCCCACAAGAAATACTACAAATTGTAAAAGATTATAAATTGAAATTCCCTGCTGGTGAAAAATGGTCGTACAGTAATACTAATTATATTATTCTTGGCTTGATAATTGAAATAGTTTCTGGAATGAATTATCACCAATATGTTAAGAATCATATATTTCTTCCTGCTAAAATGAATAATTCAGGTTTTATTGATGAAGAACAAAAAAATGTAGCCAATAATTATATTAATGGTAAAAAAGGGTTCTATATTGACCCATCAATGTTGTTTGCTTGTGGTGATATTGTATCAACTGTTGGTGATTTTTATTTGCTTGATAGAGCAATTCAGGATGGTAAACTACTGAAAATCCAAATAGTAAAGGAAATGCAAAAACCTCACTATGACGGCAAATATGTAAAATATGGATATGGATTGCTTATAAAAAAACATTTTGACCGTAAAAGTATATGCCATGGTGGGTCACTTCCAAATGGTTACACTTCTCATTTTGAGAAATATATTGATGACGATATTACCATTGTTGTATTAAGCAATGATTTGGTAAAATACCAATTACTATCATTAGAAGGAGCCGGTGGCACATATATAAGTAGAGAAATTGCTTCATTAAGTTATGGTAAAAAGTTATGTTTTTTAAAGAAGATATTCTAAAATATATTCTCAATAGAGATAGTTACTACACATCTTTCTTACATTATATTATAAATACTTGTATAATTAACCAAAAATATTCTTAGAGCTACAAATAATTACAACTGGAGTAAGCCTTAAGATTTGAAAGAACTTGAAAAAGATAAAAAAATAACTTTCAGATTGTTTTTAATAGAATGTAGAAAAATTTGTGTAAACAAAGATATTTACATTCTTATTCCTGAGAGTTATTTCTTATATATCAACTATTTCTTATAAAACTTCATTTGATATTATATCTTTAATTGCACTTACTAACCTTTTGTTTTGCTTCATAGTTCCTACAGTTATACGACTTAATGGAAGATCTCCTCTTATTAAAATTCCCTTTTCTTTAAGCTTTTCTGCAATAAATTTTGTGTCTAGTTTAGTATCAACATAAATAAAATTGGTCTGTGTTGGAAATACTTTGAAGCCTAATTTTTTAAACTCTTTTGACAAATATTCTCTGCCCTCTTTAATAACTTCCTTTGTTTTTTTGATAAACTCTACATCATTAAGCGCTGCAATTGCACCTTCTAACGCCGATAAACTTGATGCAAATTCAACCCCCTTTATTAAATTCACAGAAATTTCTTTATTCATTATTGCATATCCAACTCTTGCTCCTGCAAGTCCATAAACCTTTGAAAATGTACGTATAACAATTACATTTGGATAGTTACCTATCATCTGCATCATACTTTTATAATTTGGAATATCTATGAATTCAAAATAAGCCTCATCAACCACAATAATCACATTTTCAGGCACTTTCATTATAAAATTTTTTATTTCTTCTTCCTTTAATATCATTCCTGTTGGATTATTAGGATTACATATTATTATCATTTTCGTCTTTTTTGTAATAGCATCTAATATTCCATCAAGATTAATTTGTAAATTTTCTTTTGTTGGTACTTCTACATAATGTGCACCGTTTCTCTTTGCTGAAATCTCATAAGACTCAAACGTTAATTGTGAAGTTACAAGTTCATCTCCGCAGCATAGAAAAACTTCTCCAATCAAAGATAATAAGCCACTTGCACCATATCCTATGATAAAATTTTCTTCATCAAAATTCATATTATATTTACTATTATAGAAAACCGCCAAATTTTTTCTTAAGGTTATTCCATCAAATTCAGGATAAAAATTATTATTAATTATATTATTCATCATTGCCTTAGCAGCTTTAGGTGATACTCCCAATGGATTTTCATTATAGTTAAGTCTTATTATTTCATTGACGTTATATTCTTTTTTCATTTTTTCCATATCCATATCTGGATAGCTTATGGGAGTTTGCTTTATTATTGGTTTTTTTATTAATTCTTCAAACATCCTTAACCGCCTCCTGTTTTAATATATGCAAATCAATTTTTAACTATTTTTTACAAAATGAACTTTAATTAATTACATTATATTATCCTAGAAAACTTATTGTTAATTGTGTATGTTTCATTATGAAAGAAATTAATAAAATAATAATTTCTATGATTTTTCCTTATTTTGTTAGTTGATATTTAGTATATAACTATGAACCTTTTCATAAGTTTTTAATCAAAATCCCCCTTTTTTTAAAGCAGTTTTTCTTTTTAACTATCTTTAAAAAAAGGGGGATTAAAATATTATAATTTTTTATCAATATCTATTATTGTTTTTAGAATTACATTTGTACATTTTACCCAATCATCAAGCTTCACACAATTTTCTTTAAACCGACCTGCTTCTTTTTTACATGGAATAAAAATCAATGCAGTTGGAACTATCTCTGATATAAATTGAGCATCATATCCATAACTATTATGTATTTCCTTACAATAATAACCATATTCATTTGCATTTTTTTCTATGATTTTAATATATTCAGAGCTATAATTAAATACTCCATGTTTTCCCTCAGCGACTCCAATATCAACTTTGTCGTTATATAAAATATATTGCTTATCTCTATATACTTCTATAAATGCAACACAATTTTTAGAATTCAGCCTGTTTTCTTCCTCACCCATGTAGCCACTTGCTTCAAGTGCCTCTTTAAAGGTTATTCCATCACTATCTACAGCAGACAGTATTACATCTCTTTGAAACTTACCTGAAATTACACCTGATGACATCATTGCTGGTTCAAACCGAGCTCCTTCTTTATTAGTCCATATAACTACTGTTATTGGATGCTTATGCTCAATATTTTCTGTTACAATTGTTTCGACTATTTCAAGTGCTGTGAGTACTCCTAAAAGCCCATCATTATTGCATCCATTCTCTATAGAATCAATGTGAGAACCAATCATTATGGAAGGAAGATCTTTATTTCCTTTTATTGTTGCATAGATATTGGCCATATCATCAGTTTTAATTTCCATTCCTAGGTTCCTGCATCTTTTGCAGAATTCCTCTCGTGCTTCTATTTCTTCAGATGATAATGATAATCTTGTTATTGTCCCTTTACCACTGTCACCAAATTTACTGAAAATTCTTATTTTGTCATCTAATCTTTCCTTGCTGCATGTCATAATAGCTGTAGTCATAATTATCACTCCTTGTACTTTGAATAATATGAATTTACTTTCAACTCAAGCATAATCATAATGTATAAAGATATATAATCTGAAGATATGCAGCAATTTTAGTATTATAGTACTAGGTGTGTAACCTTATTATTTATAGTTAAACAGGTAACAATTCTAATAAATTCTGACAACAATTTTACTTCCACAACTTTTCATATATATTTATTAAATCCTGCTTGCTTATATTTTTTATTGTATTTGAAGGGCTACCACTGTTCATAGCGTCTTCCGCCATTTTATCCATTAATTTATAAAATTCATCTTTATTAATTCCATATTCTTTTAAGGTTGGAATTTCACATATGCTGCATATTTTATCAAGCTCATTTATAAATTCTTCTGATGCTTCCTTATCATTTAACTTATCATTATCTTCATTTATTTCTCTTGCAATCTTTGCAAATTTTTTATAGGAGCCATCAATAACATAAGATAAACATTCTTTTATAAGCATAGCATTTGAAATTCCATGGGCTACGTGAAATAAAGCGCCTATAGGCCTGCTCATTCCATGAACAAGAGTTACTGATGAATTATTAATACATACACCAGCTTCATAAGCTGCAAGTGCCATTTCCTCTCTTGCCTTTTTATTTTCACCATCCTTATAAGCTATAGGAAGATACTTAAATACTCTCTTAATTGCAGATAAAGCATAGGTATCTGTTAATGGATTTGCTTTTTTTGATGTATATGCCTCAACTGCATGAGTTAATGCATCCATTCCTGTAGCTGCTGTAACACTCTTTGGTGATGTCATTGAAAATTTATAATCTATAATTGCAAGATCTGGAAGTAATGCTTCACCCTTTAAAAGCATTTTTACATTATTTTTTGTATCGGTTATAATTGAAAACTTAGTCGCTTCTGATCCTGTTCCAGCTGTAGTTGGTATAAGTACTAGCTTTGGAAATTTTCCTTCTATTGAAGTTCCCATATAATCGCATATATTTCCTTCCAATTCTGTCATTGCTGCAATTGCTTTACCACTGTCTAATGGACTTCCTCCACCTATTGCTATACAGAAATCACATCCAGCATCCTTATATGCCTTTACCCCTGCTTCAATCATCGTATCTGTAGGCTCTCCTGTAATATCATTAAATATTTCAAATTTAATATCTAGTTCTGTCAGATAGTCAGTAAGTATCTTAACTGTTCCCATTTTAGTTACAACTTTTCCTGATACTATAAATGCCTTTTCACCGAAGCTCTTTAATGTTTCACCACTGGCTTCTAACGCATTTTCTCCCATTATTGTTTTCTTTGGCAGACTAAATTCATATGCCATTTCTCCACCTCCAAGATTGATTATTTACTAATTTGTCTTTTGATTTTATATTACCATAATATTTGATTTTTAAAACTATAGTTAAATAAATTGCTTGTCTACAATTTCAAGAACTTCATCTAATTTAATAAGCTCTTCTTTAAGCTGTTCTTCAGTAATTATTAATGGAGGTGCAATTAACAACATATTTTCATGAGAATATGTCATGAATTTTCTTTCCTTTAATAACACTATTATCTTTCCCATTATTCCATCTGGATCTTTTCCATAAGGTACTAAAGGTTCTTTTGTAGTTTTATCCTTAACAAGTTCTACTGCTGAAAATAATCCAATATATCTTACATCTCCAACACATGGATGAGATTCCTTCATAGCTTCAAGCTTTTCTCCAAGAACTTTCCCAACTTTATTTACATTTTCTAAAATATTTGCTTCTTCGTAGTAGTTAACACAAGCAACTCCTGCTGCACATGCAAGTGGATGTCCACTATAAGTTAATCCGCAAGATAAAAGATTATCATCAAAGTATTCTGCAATTTCCTTGCTCACAACAACTCCGCCAAGCTGTACATAACCACATGTAACACCTTTTGCAAAAGTAACAATATCAGGCTTTACATCAAAGTTTTCAAAAGCAAACATTTTACCAGTACGTCCCCATCCAGCCATTACTTCGTCACAAATCATTAATATATTGAATTCATCACATAATTTTCTTATTCCTGGAAGATATCCTTTAGGAGGAATAATGATTCCATTAGATCCAGTTACTGTTTCAATTACAATACCTGCAATGCTATCTGGTCCTTCATATAATATCTGTTCTCTAAGCTTTTTTATATAATAATCTGTAGCATCTTCTTCACATTTAAATTCAATAGATTCTCTGTATATATATGGATCAAAAAATTTAATAAACCCTGGAACGCCTGGTTCTAAAGCATATCTTCTTGGCTCTCCAGTAAGATTACCTGCACCAAATGAAGATCCATGATAACTTCTGTATCTGCTGAATATTTTAGATTTTCCTGTAAACATTCTAGCTATTTTAACAGCATTTTCATTTGATTCAGCACCTGCATTTGTAAAAAATACCTTCCCCATATTGTCTGGCATTAATTCTATTATCTTTTTTGAAAGTTTTGCACGAGATTCAGCCCCATAAGATGGTCCTACAAAACAAAATTTATCAACCTGTTCTTTTATTGCATCATTTATTGCCTTATTTCCAAATCCTAAATTCATATTTACAAGTTGAGCTGACATATCTGTATAGCGATTATCATCATAATCCCAAAAATAAATTCCATCCCCCTTTTTTATAGGTATTGGATTAATGTTTTTTTGTTTACTCCAAGATTGTAAATTGTATTTTTTTAATGTGCTTTTAATTTCTTCACCATTCATATATAACCCTCCTAAAACAAATGGAGCCTATTCATATTGAATAAGCTCCCTTGCTTGCATTTATTTCTTATTTATATCTTTATTATAAACTTTTACTATAGTTCTTCAACTTATAAGTGACTAATTTTCTTTGTGCACCTGCACATATTAAGCATATATTTCAGTTAGCAAGATATAGCCTATAACTCTTGCGGATACTCCATGTTAGAAATTAATATAGGTCTTAAACAAAATACTATATTATATCCTTTATGTAAAAACCCAATACAAATTTCATTTTTTCCTCAATTTCCAAAGGATTAAATCCTGTAATCTTTTCTATTTTTTTTATTTGATTATTAACTGTGTTTCTATGAATATATTGCTTTTCAGCTACTGCCTGCTGACTTCCATTGTTTTCTAAATATACTTTTAAAAATCCAACAAGATCAGTTCTATTTTCTTTGTCATATTCTACTAATTTTCCTAGCACATCTTTATAATAATTATTCAATAAATTTTTATCCTTTACTTCTAAAAGAAGCTTATATATATGAAGTTTATCATAAAAAACGACATCTTTCTCTTGCTTTTTAGCCATTTCCATTGCTTTAAATGCCTTATTAAAATTTTCATCCTGAACTCTTATACCTTGATTATTCTGACTTATTCCCATATAAACTCTGCAAGATTCTTTATTCCAATTCTTATAAAATGTCTTTACAAAATTATCTATATCATAATTACTATAGTTTACAAGTACTAAAATCCAACACTCATTATAAGGAAATGATATATAAAGTTCATGGATATTTCGTGCAATTCTTTCAGAAAACACCTTCACTCTATTCATTTCAAAATCACCTTCCTTATTATCAAGACACATAGCTATAAAGCAGAATTTACTATCCTGTAAATATCCATACCTCTCCATCTGCTGAATCTGAGTTTCTAAATCACCTATTTTGAATATAATATTCTTTATTGTAGCACTAACGCTTATTTCAACTTGCTCTCTTCTTAATATTCTAGAACATATATCCCGTGTAATATCCACCATTCTTGTCTCCCAAGGAATAGTATATAATGGCATATCCACTTTATTACAGAATTCAATCACTTCTTTATCTACAGATTTTGTGTATGGTCCTATATTAACTATAAAAGCACTTGTTCCAACTTTGTGGAGTTTTTTTGCATAATCTAAAAGCCATCCTTTATTATCATTGAGTATTCCTGATGTCAGAACAACTTCATGCCCATGAAGAAACTGACTTACCTCATCATTTTCAATAATATGAACCCATTCAACTAAATTATTAAGTCCCTTCATTCCTGCTAATAACTTCATATTATATGTTATAGCTCCATTTCCAAATAATTTTCCCACTGTTATTGCCATATAAATCTCCCCCCAAATTTATCATTTCTTATCTAAAGCGCTACTAACTGCTATTATAAATTCATATAAAATTTTTATATGTCTATAACTATTTTATTCATTAACTATTACTTAATTAACTTTAAAATATATTGTAATACATATAAATCATCAAAATCCTGTAAGTGATTTTGATAATTTTTTGCTAATTAAAATCCATATGATTACATAAATACAAAAAAACAAAGGTGAGCTATAAACTGCACCTTTGCTTATATTATTATATAATATATTTAGGTTTAATGGTATAATTTTAAAAATATATTTATATCTATATTATTTTCCAGCTACTTTTAATGCTGTATTTACAACATTTTCAACAGTAAATCCAAACTGTTCAAATAACTTATCAGCAGGTCCTGATGCACCAAACGTATCAAGTGAAATAACTTCTCCATCAAGTCCTGTATATTT
>ULRM01007600.1_pt1 | contig 68287 bp, 63 predicted proteins | sample 1955551 | NCBI WGS metagenome assembly ULRM01 (sample SAMEA4835686, study PRJEB28245) | human gut metagenome | biome: gut microbiome; material: fecal sample | place: Denmark | collected 2008
AATATAATCTACATTTGCTGTATCTAAAAAAAATCTCATTTCACTGTTCTCCTATCTTTTTTTATTATTATAAATTTTCTATCATCTTTTAAAAATATATTTAATAAGTGTGTAACATAGTACTAATTCACCATATTGTAATATGTTATAATAAATGAGTTATTTTATTTTCAAAAATTCTTCAATAACAAATCTTGCTGCCCCTAATAAATAGGATTCTTTAAACCTTGTTATTTCAACATTACATATAGACTCGTCCCAAAATAGATTATCTTTATATATTACTTTTCTTAGATAATCAATTTCATTATTCAAAATATTATTTATTTCTCCTCCAATAACCACTACATTAGGATCTAAAAGCATTGTTAAATTGGATATTCCTGCACCTAATATATCCATATATCCATTAACTATATTTTTTACATCAATGTCATTATTATTATATAGTTCTTCAAAAACCTCAATATCATTAATATCTTTATTTGTACACTTATTGTAATCTTCTAAAAGTGCATTTTTAGAAGTATAGGCTTCAAAGCAACCTCTTGCACCACATTTACAAACTCTTCCACCTATTTTTATTTTTGTATGTCCCATCTCACCAGCAGAGTTATTGCTTCCCATATATATATTTCCATTGATTATTATTCCAAGACCTACCCCATCATTTATTGATACATACAAAAGATTATCAACTATATCCTTTTTGTTGAGATATTCATAATATGCAGATAGATTCGCTTCATTTTCTATATATATAGGTATATTTAAATATTGAAATTTCTCCTTTAAATTAAAATTATCTACTTTAAGAAGATAACATCTTTTTATTATCCCATTTTGAGAATCAACAGTTCCTGGTACAGAAATCCCCATGCCCAAAAGCTGTTTGTCATCTATATTATGATTTTTAAGAATGTTCAATATATTATTATTTGCTAGATTAACTATTTCTTCTATGCCTTCATTATTATGTCGTACTCTGATATTTTCGATTTCACTACTTTTTATATTTATAAGAGATAGCTTTATATGCCTTGGAGTCAACGCAAGCCCTAAGGCATAATTACACTGTTCATTTAGTTTAATAGCCATTGCTTTTCTGCCACCAGTAGATTTCATAGCTCTAACATTTTCAACAATCCCTTCTTCCTTTAATTCAGAAATATTTGTTGAAACTGTGGTTATGCTTATATTTAAAGTGCGTGATATATCTAGTTTAGTTATCTCATCTTTTTCCAATAATAATTTTATAATCTTTTTTCTATTTGTTTCTTTGATTTTGCTATGATTTACTTCTTTCAAATTTATAAGCTGCTCCTTTCTAAAGCTAAATCCTAATCTACAGTTAGTCAATCATAATATGGCAACAATGACAATTAAACACTATGTGTATTTTATAGTTGTATATCTTTTACCTTATCATAAAGAGAATTATATACTGTATAAACTTCATCATATCTTTCCTTTAAGTTTTTATCTGGATTAACAGTATCATTACCCTTAACAATCTTATCACATGCATCTTCTACTGATTCATATATACCAGCTCCTACACCGGCTAATATTGCTACACCAAGTGCTGGACCTTCTGAAGCTTTAACTGTCGTTAAATTATATTGGAATATATCACAAAGTATCTTTCTCCAAACTTCACTTTCAGCTCCGCCTCCACTTACTCTTATGTCTTCAATATTCACATTCATGTTTTCAATTATATCTAAGCAATTCTTTAAACTGAAACTTACGCCTTCTAATATACTTCTTATAAAGTCATCGTGATTATTGATTAATGAAACTCCAAAGAATCCACCTTTAACATTGGGATCAAGATGAGGAGTTCTTTCTCCCATTAAATATGGAAGATAAACCACTCCATTAGACCCTGGATTAGATTTTGCAGCTTTTTCTGTTAATACATCATAAATGTTACTTCCTTCAACTTTACATTCTTCAACTTCTTTCTTACAAAATGTTTCTTTAAACCATTTAAATGATAATCCTGCTCCCTGAGTAACCCCCATTACATGCCATTTTCCTGGAACTGCATGACATAATGTATGAACTCTTCCAAGCTTATCGAACTTAGGTGTATCTGTAGATGCAAAAACAACTCCCGATGAACCTATTACAGTTGAAATCACTCCTTCTCTTACAATTCCGTTTCCGATAGCTCCTGCTGCCTGATCTCCTGCACCTCCAACTACTGGTGTACATTCCTGTAAACAGGTTAACATTGATGCTTCTGCATGAACATGTCCACTTACAACTACTGATTCATACACATCAGCCAATAATGACTTGTCTATTCCTAAGCATTTAAGAAGTTCATCGCTCCAGTTTCTTGTATTTATATCTAACATTTGCATTCCACTTGCATCTGAAACCTCTGTTGCAAATACTCCTGTTAATTTAAATCTTATATAGTCTTTTGGTAGAAGTACTTTATTAATTTTTCTATAATTCTCAGGTTCATTATTTCTAACCCACAATAATTTTGAAAGAGTAAATCCAGTAAGGGCTGGATTTCCTGTAATTTCTATCAATCTCTCCTTTCCTATTTTTTCTGTAATTTCTTCACACTCTTTTTCTGTTCTCTGATCACACCATATTATTGAATCTCTTATTAATTTATTTTCCTTATCTAACAATACAAGGCCATGCATCTGTCCACTTAATCCAACACCTTTAATTTGTGAGTTTTTAACTTTACTCTTTTCCATAACATCTTTTATTCCCTGAACACATGAAGTCCACCAATCTTCTGGATTTTGTTCAGCCCATCCTGCCTGTGGCTGAAATAAGTCATATCCATAAGTAGCTGTAGCTATAGTTTGTCCATTCTCATCAAATAATGCAGTTTTTGTTCCTGAAGTTCCAATGTCTAACCCTAATAAATAACGCATAATATCCCTCCGTAATTTTATTAAACATTTACAAATTAAAAATAAAAAAATTTAATTATTAAAATTCTTTTTAAATGTATTTTAATAAGTTTATGATAAAGCTATTAGCAAAAATAGTCAATACTTTTATAAAATAAAAAATGGCTACAGTTGTACCATAGCCGTTGATTTTATTATTTAATTTTATCTATATGACTCTTTATTACATCACATGACTTCCTAAAATCTCTTAGTTCTTCATTATTAAGATTTAATTCTATTACTCTTTCTATTCCATCTTTTCCAATCATACAAGGTGTACTTGTAAATAATCCTTCAACCCCATATTGACCTTCCATCAATGTAGTTACTGGCATTATCTGCTTTTCATCGTGAAATATGCCGTTTACAATTCTTGCAAGTGTAGATGCTATACCAAATTCAGTAGCTCCTTTTCCTGCAAAAGTAACCCATCCCGCACCTATAACTTCTTTTAGTAATGCTTGTTTATCAAGATGAGCAAAATGATCAGGATCTTCCTTTTCAAGTTCACAAAGTGGTTTTCCACCAAAACTTACATTTGACCATGCAGCCATTTGAGAATCTCCGTGTTCTCCTAATGTATACCCTTGAATAGATTTATGATCTACTCCAGTTTCTCTTGCTAAAACAGCTCTGAAACGAGAACTATCAAGTCCTGTACCTGTACCAAAAACCTTAGATTTATCAAATCCAGATAATTCCCATACTCTTTTTGCTATAATGTCACAAGGATTAGTTATATTTATGAAAATACCATCAAACCCTGACTTAACTATTTTTTTTACAAAACTATCAACCATTTCTATACTTTCTTGTAATTCATCTAATCTATCATGAGTCTTAGTTATTATTCCTACACTTATTACTACTATGTCACAATCCTTTAAATCTTCATATTCCCCAACTTCAATATTAACTCTATGTGGTAAATATGTAACACTGTCAATTAAATCCTGTCTTTCACTTACTGCCTTCTGTTTATTTATATCAACAAGTACTAACTCATCTACTATTCCCTGAGTTGCTAAGCTAAAAGCACAATGTGCCCCAACATGTCCAACTCCAACTATTCCAACTTTTTTCAACTTATTACTCATTTTTTAATCATCTCCCCTTTAATTCATTTTTAATTATAATCCCAATTTTTCATTCATTCAACAATTTATGTAAATTATTGAAACTTTATCATTAAAACTCATAAATTATGATTTATTTATAATAAAAAGTAAGAATATATATTGCAATCAATAATTTGCATATTTTACTTTAGAATTAGTGTTCTTGAATTTTAAATTAATACGTACTTACTATTTTTTATAGATTGACATATTATTACTTTTATAGTTTATAATAAATTAGTAACATAAAAATCAATCACAAGAGAAATATAAGGTAGGTGATATATTATGCGATATAAGAAAACATTATTAATATTTTTTATTATTTTAACTTTTTGCGTCCTAGGATACCCTGCATATCTTTTATGTGGCAAAACCTTTTCTAATTTATGTCTTCAATATTCTTCCTCTGAAGAAAGTAAAATATCTCATGTTGACAACATAGATAGCACTTCTCAAAATTCGCCCTATGATTTAGCATTTGCAGTTCTAGGTGATATACATGATAATGAATCTGATTTTCAAGATTCAGTTGATGATATAAAAAGCACTGATATAAAATTAGATGCATTAATTTTAAATGGAGATACTGTTGACCAAGGTATAGCATCACAATATGAAGAAATGAAGAATGCTATCCAGAAAAATATAAATAATCTTCCTAGTACTATAATTAAAAATATTGGTAATCATGAATTTTATGATTATGACCACGGAAATAAATCAAAAGAAGATGTAGATGAGAAAATACAAAAATATCTAGATTTTGCTCAAGAAAAAAATGTATACCATGACAAATGGATTAACCAATATCACTTTATTTCATTAGGCTCTGAAGATGGTAATTCTCCCACATGTAACTCAACATCAGCCTTTATATCTAATACTCAAATTGCTTGGCTTGAAGAAAAGCTTGCAGAAAACTATGAGAAAGGAAGACCAATATTTATTTTTCTTCACCAGCCTCTAATATTAAATTGGGGATGGGGGGATATTCCTGGTACAAATGTAAGCTCTAACTTAAATAATATATTCTCTAAATATCCTGAAGTAATATTGTTTAATTCACATACCCATAAACAGTTGACTGAAGAATGTATAAATACAAGTAATGGATATACCATAGGTCAAACAGGTGCTGTAAGCTATACTCTTTTTAATAATTCAGACAATACACTGTCTAGAGATTATTCATATACAAATGGATTATTTGTAACAATTAAAGATAATATAGTCAATATTAGGGGACGAGATTTTAAAAACCATGAATGGATATTTTCAAAAGATATTGATTCCAAATAAATATAATTCAATTTATAGTAATTCTAATACATTAACATAATAAAGGTGCCAATTTATGGCACCTTTAAATTAGATAATCTTCACCTTTTCTGAATATTTTACTATTAAATTATATTTCTCAATATTAAGGTTAGATAAATACTTTTTAAATTTATACTGCCATTCCTTTTCACATATATTCAACAAATCAAAATCTTTCATATGTTTAAATAAAAGTATAACTTCTATCTCTGATAAAGTTTTAAAATATTTATCGTATTCACTTTCAAATAAGCAATCTGCTTCAAGCATATCTACAATATCCTGAAGACTTTCTATGTTATTCTTTATTATTTCTATTTTATTATCAGTTTCAACACTGTTTCTTATTTTTTCATTAATTGCTCTAAATTTTGAATTACTCAATTTAGGTTTATCTATATACTGAATAAATTGATTCTCTGAATCATCAATAAATGATATAAATACTTTTTCAAGTTTATTTAATTTTATACAATTATATATATGCTTTACTGAATCTGAAGCTGCCATATTCATATACTTTTTCAATTCTTTATTTTGTATATTAAGCATATCAACACATGTTTCTGAGCACTTAACAAAATATACTTCCAAATCATCATATGAAAAACTTTTTAGTTTGTTATATATATTATTACGATCACTTTCATTTATATTTAAATTATTAAGATTTTTACCACATATTATTCTTCCAATTGAATTAATAAATATCAATTCAAAAATATTTATCAATAAAAATTCACTTTCCCTATCATATCCATTAAGAACTTCACTTATTTCCTGTGTATTAAAATTTCTGCAGAATTCATTTTCCAGATCTAAAGTCTTAAGATACTTCTCAATATATTCAATTCCTACACAGCCTATATCACCACCGATATCTCCAATAAATAGTTGATAATCTATAGAACATGGTGCTTCCTGTGGTGTAAAAAAATCATTATAGGTTGTAAAAAATATTCCAATACCACGATCTATTGTATCATTATAATAAATATTATCTGTTTTGAGTTTATCATTTTGGACTTTTAAAAAGAGTAGTCTGCTTTCTTCTCTTTTTTTCTTAATTATCTTAAATCCATTCTGAAACATAAATGATAATTCTTCATTTTTTAATTTATCTAGAAGAATATTTTGTTTATTTAAATTCTTTAGTCGTTTATCTTCTTCATATAATTCTTTTAAATATATACTTATTGTATAGTCAATTCCATCTAAAATCTTTTCAGCATCTTCTTCTAATACGGAACTACTTTCATCTTTTGTATAATATTTAAGCTGAACTTTTAATAGTTCGATTCTTTCATAATTTATTCTCTTTAAATTTTCATCATCAATTAATTTTTTTTCATAGCATTTTACCAATAGATCTTTAAAAAAGAATTCATTATTCATATTAGAATTCAATATGCTTTTATAATCTTCAAACACTATTTTGTTTGTTTTTTCTAAGTCATTTTTCTCATTAAAAGTCTCAATTTTTTTTAAATCCATTTTATCATCACCACTCATACTTATAAATATCTAAATTATTACAATACTTACTTTTACGTTTATTGATTCTTATAAATACTATAAAAAATTTTTTATTCCTCAACATATCTCTACTTTCATATAGACAATTATTCTTTTTCATTATTTATATCTGTATAATCTTTTACACCATTTCTTATATTATCTGCAATTATATAAAGAACTTTTCCTTCAAGAAGCTCTAAAGAGCCTTGACAGTAGCCATCAAAATATTCTTTCATTATTTCTATAAGTTCATCATCACCAATCATATCTAACGTTTCATTTTTATAATTATAAAAAATTTCTACTAATTCATTTATTGTATCGCTATAATTGAATTGCGATATATATGGTGAATCACAAAAGTTCTCGATTAACTTAGTTATTATCTCACCATTAAATTCTATTCTTCCACTTCTTTTAAGAGCTATTTTTCTTGTTTTCATAATTTCTTTTACATCATTATCAGTAAGCTTAAGATAATAATTTTTTGTCAATTGATTTGTTCCTATAATATCATTAAATACTTGTGTTTCTATTAATTCATTACTATTATTTGTAAAAAATCTAGTAATTTCATTCATTTTTCAAACCTTCTATCATAAAAACTATTGACTTTTATCAGTTTTTATGATATATTTAAATTATATATATCATAGGATTATTATACATTTGACACTTTTTATTGTCAATGTATTTTGTCGTGAAAAAATTAATAGTACATTATAATATTAACTATAAAAATTAATCTCAGTATATAGGTTTTACTAAACTTGATATACTGAGATTATTTCAATTTACTATTAAATTTAAAATTCTTTATTATTATAAATTAATCTTGAACATATGATTTCATCAGCTTATCATATCAAAAAAACTTACCTGATCACTTTCCTGCATACCATTTAAGCAACCAAATTTTCTTAACAAGTCAGTAGCTGAATTACCTATTTTGGCACGCTTCTTTAAATTATCTACAGAACTTATTGGCTCTATTTCATGAACAGCCGCATATATTGATTCTGCCGCTACACTTCCCATTCCTGCAATACTATTTAAAGGCGGCCTTAAGCCTTCTTCTTCAACTTTAAATTTGGTTGCATCAGATTTATATAAATCTATTGGCAAGAATTTAAATCCTCTTTCATACATTTCAAGTACTATTTCTAAATCGTCATACATATCCTTATCCTTTGGTGCTGCATCATTTCCTTGTGCTAATATTTCTGCCATTTTTTCTTTTACTCTGTCTTTTCCAAATATCATAAATTCTGCGTCAAAAGCCTTTGCTCTTATTGAAAAATATGCTGCATAATAAGCCTTAGGTATGTGTACCTTAAACCATGCAATTCTAAATGCCATCATTACATATGCTGCTGCATGGGCCTTTGGGAACATGTATTTAATTTTTTTGCACGAGTCTATATACCATTCTGGAACATCATTTTCTCTCATAAGTGCTTCATATTCTGCCCATTTTTCTGGATTTTTTAAAGCCTGCCCTTTACGCACAAGTTCCATTATTTTAAAGGCAGTATTTGGAGGAAGATTCATCTTAATAAGATAAACCATGATATCATCTCTACAACATACAGCATCACTGATACTTGTAATTACTCCTGTATCAATTAAATCCTTGGCATTACCAAGCCATACATCAGTACCATGAGAAAGACCAGATATACACAATAAATCAGAGAATGTTTTTGGAAGTGTATCTACAAGCATTCCTCTTACAAATTTTGTTCCAAACTCAGGTATACCAAAAGTACCAACTTTTGAATTTATCTGCTCTGGGGTTACACCAAGAGCTGTTGTTGATGAAAATAAAGACATTGTTTCTTTATCATCCAATGGTATAGTATGTGGATTTATTCCAGTAATATCTTGAAGCATTCTGATTACAGTGGGATCATCATGGCCAAGTATATCAAGTTTAAGAAGATTCTGGTCAATTGAGTGATAATCAAAATGTGTTGTTATAATATCAGAATCAGGATCATCTGCTGGATGCTGAACTGGACAAAATTCAAAAATCTCCCTTCCTTTTGGAACAACAATTATACCTCCAGGATGCTGTCCTGTAGTTCTTTTTATTCCAGTACATCCCTTAGCAATTCTTGTTATTTCAGCCTTAGTTATAGTTTGACTTTTTTCTTCATAATATTTTTTCACATATCCAAATGCTGTTTTTTCTGCAATTGTTCCAATTGTACCAGCCTTAAACGTTGTTCCTTTTCCAAATATAACTTCTGTATATTTATGAGCTTTTGCCTGATATTCTCCCGAGAAATTTAAATCTATATCCGGTTCCTTATCTCCATTAAATCCAAGGAATGTTTCAAAGGGTATATCCATTCCATCCTTATCCATGTTTTCTCCACACGCTGGACATACCTTATCTGGAAGGTCAAACCCATTTTTAGATCCATAATCATTAAAATCAGAATATTTACATTTAGGACATCTGTAATGAGGCGGAAGTGCATTAACTTCAGTAATACCCGTCATATATGCAACTACTGATGAACCAACAGAACCTCTTGAACCAACAAGATATCCATCATCATTAGATTTCCATACAAGCTTCTGAGCAATTATATACATAACAGAAAATCCATTTTTAATTATCGAGTCAAGCTCCTTCTCAAGTCTGTCTTTAACTATTTTAGGGAGATTTTCTCCATATAATTCATGTGCTTTTCCATAAGCTATGTCCTTTATTGTCTGTTCACATCCATCAATATGAGGTGGACACTTTTCCGGCGAAATAGGACTTATCTGTTCACACATTTCTGAAATTTTATTTGTATTAGTAACAACAACTTCATAAGCCTTTTCTTCTCCTAAATAGGAAAACTCTTCAAGCATTTCTTCAGTTGTCTTTAAATATAATGGTGCCTGCATATCTGCATCCTTAAATCCCTGGCCGGCTTCAAGTATACGTCTGTATATTTCATCTTCTGGATCCATGAAATGAACATCTCCAGTTGCAACAACAAGCTTTCCAAGCTTTTCACCAAGACTTATTATCTTTCTATTTATTTCTTTTATATATTCCTTGTTTGGAACCTGCTCATTTCTAATTAAATAATCATCATTTCCAATAGGTTGTATTTCAAGATAATCATAATCCTTAGCTATATTTTCAATTTCTTCATCAGACTTTCCAAGAAGTATTGATTGAAATAGCTCCCCTTCACTACATGCGCTTCCAAGTATGAGTCCTTCTGAATATTTTTTAAACATACTTTTTAGTATACGTGGTTTTTTATAAAAATAATCAAGGTGCGAATATGATACAAGCTTATACAGGTTCTTTAATCCAGTATAATCTTTTGCAAGTATTATAGCATGATGTGTTCTTAGTTTTTTATACTGAACCTTTTTTGATTCTTCATCACAAGCATATGTCTCAATATCTGAAAGAGTCTTTGCACCTCTCTCCTTAAGCATATCAATCATTACATTGAATACTTTAACAGTCGTATCAACATCATCAAGTGCTCTATGTGCAACTTCAACTTTTATTCCTAAATTCTTGGCTATTCTTCCAAGTTTATAGCTTTTGTATTGTGGAAAAAGATCCTGAGCAAGAGATAGTGTATCAAGATATGTGAAATCAAAGTCATGCCCTAAAACTTTAGCATAATGCCTTAAGAATCCAATATCAAACTCTGCATTATGAGCGACAAGAATACTTCCTTCTATGAATTCAAGCATTTTAGGAAATACCTTATCTATTGTTTCTGCATTTCTTACCATATCATCAGTTATATTTGTAACCTCAACAACCCTTGGCGGTATAGGTTTTTCTGGATTTACAAAGGTACTGAATTTATCAATAACTTTTCCATCCTTAACTTTCATTATACCTATTTCCGTTATTTTCTCTAGTTTTGGAGAAAATCCTGTTGTTTCAAGGTCAAGAACACAGTATATATCATCAATGCTCTGACCTTTTATATTTTTAACGTTAGGTTTTTTATCTGGTGCTAAATATGCTTCAACTCCATAAATTATCTTCATATCAGGGTTATCTCTTCCAAGGAGCTTATGTGCTTCAGGAAAAGCCTGAACAACACCATGATCTGTTATTGCAATAGATTTCATTCCCCAGCTCATAGCTCTCTTTATAAGATCACCTGCACTAGACATTGCATCCATCTGGCTCATCTTTGTATGCATATGAAGCTCTACTCTTTTTACTTCTGAATTATCAACTCTTTTTGCTCTTTTAATTCCATTTGTCTCTACTATTATATTGGCAATAATTTCTATCTCACCAGAAAACTTGCTATAACCTGAATTACCACAAAGCCTCACACCTTTAGCCTTTTTTAGCTTTGATATTACTTCATCACTCTGTTCAGGTTTTAGGAAGGATTTACAGCACATTGAACTTGATCCATCATATAAATCAAAAGAAACAAGTATCTTACCACTTCTAAGTTCTTTTGTTTCTATATTCGATATTTCACCTTCAATTGCTACTGTACCTTCATAAGGAGTAATATCAATAATTTTAACTATATTCTCTTTTATATTGCTACTTCTACCAAGAATAAGAAATGGATTATTTTTCTTATTGCTTTTTCCCTCACTTTTTGATTCTCCTCCATTAGCTTGATAAAAACCTTTGTTAAATGTACCCTGCCCATCTGAATTTTTATTTGATTCAGATTTTTTTTCTTTGCTGCTATTTCCTGATGTTTCAAAACTTCCCGATGAAACTTTGATTTCTTTTTGAAATCTAATCATCTCTTCTTTCTTTTTATCTTCATTTAACTTATTCTGTTCTTCACTGCTTACATTATCACAAAAATTAATTCTATAATTTTTTCCATAAATATCTTTTATTGCTTTTTGAATCTCACTGTCATATTTTAAATTTTTCAACATATGCGATACTGACATATTAAAACAAAAATTAATTTCATTTTCTTTTATTTCATAATCACAATTATTTATCACTGCTTTTAAATATGGATGTCTATTAGATAAAGTATATAATATGTTATCCATCTCATTTTCAATTGGACTTATATGAACCTCTTCAGAATAATTAATAATTATTCTAGATTCATTTAAAAAGAATCTTTCTTTTATAAAATTGTTAAGTCCTTCAATTTCATTTATTTCAATATACTTATCAGAACTGACTTCAATTTCAAGTATTTTGCTTTTCTTTTTTAATTTTATTTTTTCAACAATAGCAGTATTTATGCTGCCTTCACTTTTGTAATCACTAAAAACCTCATTGATTTTTTTCATTACTATCCAAACCTTCCACAGTAAATTTTTAGCACTTTACATTATATATAATAACTAACTTATTTGTCATATATTAAAAACAGCTGAATAAATAAATTGTAATAAAGAAACCTCAAAAAATCGCTTCATACTTAATATCTTCTTAAAATTAGAGATAATTTAAATAAAAAATAGAGGAAGTTTATAACTCCTCTACTTAAATGTTACCATAAACTATATTTCTTTAATAATAATATAAACAAACCACTTTGTCTTTTATATTTATTATTCTATTCTATATAGTGTATTTCCATCTTTTATAGTCTCTACAACTTTTATTTCTTTAATATTTTCAATGGGAATTTCTAAAGGATTTTTATCTAATATAACAAAGTCTGCCTTCTTTCCTACCTCTATACTTCCCTTTTTATCTTCTTCAAAATACTGATAAGCTGCATTTATGGTTACAGCTTTTAAAGCTTCATAAACTGGTATCCTTTCATCTTTTCCTAATGATATTCCCTTTTTAGTTACTCTATTTACTGCTACATGAATTGTTTCAATCATATTAGGTTCTATTACTGGAGAATCCTGATGAAATGTAAATTTAATATCCTTTTTCAATGAAGATGCACTTAAACTTATTCTTGAAGCTCTCTCTAGCCCAAAATTACTTATATGTACATCTCCCCAATAATAAACATGAGCTACAAAAAATGAAGGTATTATTCCAAGCTCTTTTACTTTATCTAATTGATCTCTATCTAAAAATTGAGCATGAATCATAACTGGTCTTATGCCGGCAACATCGTATCCTTCATTTTTAATCTTATCAATTGCATCAATATACTGTTTAGCTGCTGCATCACCATTACAATGAGCCAAAATCTGCATATTATTTTTTGCTGCTTCCCTTACTGCATCACAAACATCTTTAAATTCCATAGTTCCATATCCAAGGTACATTTCATCATTTAAGTAAGGTTTTCTCACCCATGCAGTACGGGCTTGTGGAGAACCATCTAAAAAAATTTTATAACCTCCAACTTTAAAATTATTATCATACTTTTTTATAGATTTGCTGAATTTATCTTTGAAGATTTCAACAGAATCCACAGCTGAATATCCTACTACATCAAGATTTATTATTTTTTTATCTATTAGAGCCTCATATAGTGGTGCTACTTGTGAAACCATCATTCCTTCTTGAACTGTAGTTATTCCATAAGATAAATATCGTTCTTGAGCCATACAAAATGCATTAAATAATTCTTCACCGCCTGCCATTGGAATCTTCTTTAAATATTTCATAAAAGCATTTTCTTCTATATATCCTGTTAATTTATCCTTATCTTTTCCTATTACCCCTCCACTTGGAGATTTAGTATTTATGTTTATATCCATTAACTCTAATCCTTTAGAGTTAAATACACCAGCATGTCCTGATTTATGCTGTATTATAATTGGAAAGTTTCCTTTCACATTATCTAATTGAAAACAAGTTGGATGTTTTTTATTTATAAAATCATTATGATCATATCCTTTTCCTACAATCCACTGATTTTCTTTCATATTATTTATTTCTATAAACGAATTTATCTTTTTAATTATTTCTTCTACGCTAGTTGTTTCTTCTAATGAAACTTGTAAAAATGAATTTGCAGTTGCTGAAAAATGACTATGTGCGTCTATAAATGCTGGTAACATAGTTTTTCCATTTAAATCAATGAGCTGTGCATCTGCATTATTTTTTATTATTTCCTCTTTTAATCCTACACTTTTAATAAGATCATCTTCTATTAAAACTGTATCTACTATTTTATTGTTTTCCATGGTTATAATTGAACCATTATAATATATCTTTTTCATCTCTACCCCCTTAGTTATATAAAAAAAAGCACTAAAACTTTATAATTAGCGCCTTTGCCTTAATTATTAATATAATCTACCATTTTCTTAATTATATACTATATTAATGTAAATTTATATATACTAGTAAACAATCTTTTTTGTTCTACAATACAAAAAGATTTTTAGATTTATATTCATATCTTCTTAAGAAGTTTTTACAACACATCTATAAAATTTTCATTTCACTTTACAGAATTTTGCATATTATATAATAAAGGTATAGGTGAATAATATGAAAAGGTTAAAAAAATGCGTTATTTTTTTTATATGTATATTTACTATTTTTTTAATATCTATAAATGTTTTTGTTATATTTTCTCATAACACAATGTCTTCCCAAGTAGAAAATCTAGCACTTATAAAATCCCAAATTTCAGAATTAGATTCCTTCAAAACAATTATTGTGAATCTTGGACATTCTCAAAAATTCTATTTATTATCTCAAGATGAAAGCTACAAAGTTAAATATGATAATTATCTTGAAGATGCATATAATTCTTTAGATGATTTATCTCAGAAAAATTGTATAAATGAGGGATCTAAAAAAAATATCAAAGACATGTTAAAAGAGTATGATGCTATAAATGTAAAATTGCTGGATACTAAAGTAAGTTTACCATTAAGTTCTGATATGCAGAGTTATCTTGCGAAATCAAATGAAATTCAGATAAATATAATGCATAGTATTTCTGATGCTATTTCATCAAATCAAGATAGCACATCACAAAGCCACTCTTCTTTAGAAGTATCAATAGATAACCAAAAATCTTTTGTTCAAGGATTAAGTAGTATAACAACAGTTATTATTGGTGGTCCCCTTTGCTATATCATTAAAAAATATAAAAATGGCGAATTAAAATTAGATGATATTATAACTATTCTCGATAAAGAAAAAATTAAAATAGATAATTATTCTAATATAATAATGTTTGCATCAATATTAAATAGTCATAATAAAGAGATGAAAAATCAATGGACTGAAGTTAAAGAAAAGGTGGAATCACTTCAACTTTCTATTTCAGATTTAAAAAATACGGCTGCAAATTATAATATATCAATATTATCTGATTTCACCTCTGAAATACAAGATATGGAGATAAAATTATTAGAAATACGACTTTTAATAAAACAACTACCAAATTACCATGAATTTATAGTAAATCTTACAGACAATATAATCTCTACAGAAAAAAATAAATAATTGTAGAAACTTTCTCAACTTTTACCATTTAATTCATTCTGCTTTCATAAATCCCTATTCAATATATTTCCATAATATATATTCTATCATCTTATTCTTATTTTAAATACAATAATAAATTAAAATATTATATGAACAGCAGAATCCTTTATTAAAATAATTAGTTTTATTAATATGAAAAGCTGACATAAATAATACGTTGACTATAATTATATATCAACGTATTTTCTATATGAACCTATTCTTAATAAAACTACTTAATATTCTTTATGGCATAAAACTTTTCAAGCATTCTATCAACATCAGCCATATTGTTACATTCTGCCTTTTTTTCTGTAATCATAAGTCCCTTTTTTTGCTTATCATAAATATAAGTTTTATAAATATAAGTATTACATCCTGTACATTTAAACAACTTGTTCATCCTAAAATCTCTTCTGTTATAATTGTAAAATTTTATAGAATCTATTTCTTTAGCTTTACATCTGCATCCATCACATAAAATTTCTTTATTCACTTCATTTTTCAGTAGACTTTCATCAGATGACTTATTTATATCCTTTGCTTTTTTAAAACTTATAAAATAATTATATTTGTATAAATCATCTATTCCTATCTTTTGAAGAATAGACTTAGTAATAACTGCATCATAATATGCATCATGATATTTATCTCTACATGCTGATATATTATATTTTTCGGCTATGCCTTTTAAGGATGGATCTATTTTTATTCCTTCTTTATTCATAACTACTCTTTGTAAATCTATATAATAAGCATTATTTAAATTAATATTTTTAATTTTATTAGCTTCAAAATTCTTATTCAAAATAATCCAGTCACTATATCCCCATGTAATTATTACAACATCTTTTAAATTTTCTCCTATAAAATCCATAAACTCATATACTGCTCTTTTGAATTTTACTCCATTTGTTTTTATATAATTCATATCAATTTGTATTAAATCTTGAACTCTTTTATTCAACGTGACCAAAAATTTAGGTTTTATATAACGTTTAAAACTTGATATATATTTTAGATTTTCATCAAGTTTTACTGCACCTATCTGTAATACTTCATCTGTCATATATGATGGTCTGTTCAGATGTAAAGTATTTGAAAGTAACTTATTTCTATTATCTATATGATTATATTCTAAATCTAACACTATAAATATCATCCTATTCCCCCTCATATAAAATTCAATACCTTCTTAACTATTTAACAAAATCAAATTAAATATCTAATTTAATACTTTATTGCTGTGAAATATTCTTTTCGTGAATGTAAATTTATTTATCATATATAATACTAGTATATATAAAGAATTTAAATTTTACCAGTATATTCCAAGGTTTTATTTTTCTAATTAAAAACGAAGAAGCAATAGTTATAAAATAATTGTTACTTCTTCGTTTTATGTTATATAAGTTTATATATGAAATTCTATCTTTTAATTATACTCCAGTATCTATTGAAATTTTTTATGGTTCTTAACTAACACCACCTGAAAAGATCTTACTCTTTTCAGGTGGAAGCTTATTTTTAGTAAGAATATCATAAAAACCAGAAATAATATAGCTTATAGTCATAACTATCATAATTGCAACCATTTCATCACCACCAAAATATTCTAAAGACATGGCAATAGACGTAATTGGTAAAGAAGTTGCTCCACAAAAAACACCAATCATCCCTAATGCCGTGCATGATTCTAAGGGAAATCCAATATACTTTGCAACTGCACTTCCTAAAGCTGCACCTACAAAAAATGTTGGATTACCTCTTCCACCTTGAAATACTGAGCCCAATGCAATGGCGGTAAAAATAATTTTCCATACACTATCCATCAGTGTTGCAGGCTTATCAAATGCATCTCTTATAAACGTTTGTCCAAGTCCATTGTAATTATCTCCAACAAGCCAAAATAACACTATTGTGAGAACTCCACCTAAAATAGCCTTTAAATATGGATTTTTAGTAATAATACCATAAATCTTGCTACTATTATCCAATACCAAATTGAAAATAGAACCACCAACTCCAAAAATTATACCAAGCAGTACTAGTTTTATTAATATCATAAAACTTAAATCATCTAACATTAATATTGGATAATTAACCTTGGTATTACCTATAGCTGCCCCAATTTCATTAGAAAATACTGTTGTTAAAAATGCTGGAATTAATGCTTGATAATGAAACTTCCCCTTAAGAACAAGCTCCATGCCCAAAATTGCTCCAGCAAAAGGAACATCATAAATTACTCCAAAAGCACTTCCTACACCACATAATACTAATGTTCTCTGATCCTCATTTGAAAGGTTAAACTTTCCAGCTAAAAAATCACCTAAAGTTCCACCCATAGCAACTGCAGATCCTTCTTTTCCTGCTGACCCACCGAAAAAAGTAGTTGCTAATGAGCCTAAAAAAACAACAAATGTCATATAAAAAGGAATATCCTTAACTGCTGACTGTACTTCTGACTTTAATAGGTTTTCTCCAGAATACGCATTTCTTTCAGTTTTTAAATACATAAAGGTAATCATAACTCCTGCTATAGGAAGAAAATAAATCAAGTATTCATGATATTTTCTATATCTATTAGCAGTCGTTAATATTATATTATAGTATCCTACAACAATGCCTATAGGAATTGCCATTATAATACTCAAAATAACCCATTTAAATATCTTCTTAATTATAGCAATATAATCATTCTTGATTTCTTCCATTATTTTTACTCCTAACTAAAGTTTATTCAACTCTAGTATCTGTATACACATGATAAATTATTTATATCCTCCACTTAAATTACTTAAAAATTGTTAAATCAAAATTTCTTATTAAATTTAAAATTGGCCACGCATTGCGTGACCAACTCCTTTTAAATCAATATTTTCTAATATAATATTGTTAGCTAAATAAAGGTAAAGTTCAATCCATTTCTCTTATTCTGAAATGCTGTCCATCCAAGCAAATAATTCATCTAAATCATAATCGCCTCCGTGACCTTGCCCCCAAGGCACTGCAAAATCAACAATTGCTCCATTACTTTCAAGTTTTAATGCCAGTATTGTTGGCGTTGATATTGCTGTATCACTATCTTTAACACCATGTCTTATACGCCAATACTTAGCCATATCTGTTCCTTGCGTCCCAATATAGTTCATTGGATTCATCATAGTTATTAACTGTTCGTCAGCCATAGTTCCACCTGAGGTATCATTATCTAAACTGAATTTAGTAAAATGCTGATTATCAACAGTTTCAGTCCCAAATAAATTATTTTCTGGATTTGGATTATTTAAATCTACATTATCAAATGCTGGAGCCGCCTTTGATCTTGATAAATATGATACATACCCATCAAAATCTACATCTGTAACAGTTCCATTACTTATTGTAATCCATGTTATGTCAGATAGGTCTTTTCCTGAATCAATAGCCGTCTGTGCAGATTTAACTACATATGATTTTACGTAATCTTTAAACGTTCCATTTCCATTTTCATCAAGAATTAATGAATTTCCATTTTCATCTTTTAAGTTTAAGCTGTTTATATAATCTGGAAAAGCAGCTTTTAATTCGTTTGAATATTTAATCTGATCTTCTGTTTGAGTAAGAGACTGCTTTTGTCTTTTAATATTTCCATTTTCATCTTTTGAAATATTCATTTTTTCGTAATCATTTAAACCATTAAATAACCATTCATATCCCATATCTGCATTATCAAGATTTGTTATAGGACAATATGAAGAAACAGCATATATAGCATCAGATGCATCTGCTGCTCCAAGTTCTTTTAAGTACGCTTCATAATCTCCATTGTTACCTGTAGCTCCAAGTAAAGCAGACATTGCTCCTCCAGCGCTTGTTCCGTTAGATATTATCTTATCTGCAGTACCCGGCATTGCTTCATCATTATAATGTAAATATCTTATTGCAGCTTTTAAATCTACAATACCTGCTGGTGCTTTTCCTGTATTAGTTCCATCTTCTGATTCACTTGTACGTCCTCTTGTAGAAGGAGATGCCACAACGTACCCTTTAGATAATGCCATTAAGAGTGAATTTGGAGATTCTTCTTTTGAATCACCGTTGCTAGTCATTCCCATTCTTGATGCCTCACCATCAATTGCACCCTTCATAGATGGTGTTCCAGCTTCTGATGGCATATATCCACCTATAGTGTTAGGAAAGAATATTGGTGCATTCTCTGCTGTAAAATTACCAATTGATTCTCCATTAAAATATTCTTCTGGAATGTATATATTCATGGATTGATATTTTTCATCTATAGGATTTTCCACATATACCACATTCTCATATGCACGAAAAGTAACTTCTTCACCATTAACGGTAAAAGACTGAGTCGTATAGTTATCTTTATTAAAGCTTAATGCAGTATTTTTATTTTCTACTACTTCACCTTTATTAGAACTACCACTAGTTAAATTTTTACTGTTACTACATCCTGCCACTGAAAAAATCACAAGTGATACTGCAATAAGCTTTGTTATCATTTTAATTTTCATTGTATCATCATCCTTTCATGTATACATAATACATATAGATTGTATTTATATTATTATTTTCTTATACTTGCTTCTCCTGTTATTTAAAAATATTTATAAGAATCATAAATTAAGGCTGTCTATACAATGATTCTAACAGAAATTTTTTAATGAATTGTGGCGTAAATGTGTCACAAAAAGTACATTTTAAATTTTTGTATAAAAAAAGTGTATCATCTTTTAAGAATCAACACTTTTAAAATTAATTATTATATCTATGAAGAGTAAACACAAAGCTCGTTACATCTTCCCTGCTTTCATCAATATAAATATCTTCGCCTAAATTATTCATTATTTCCTTAGCTAGTGATAATCCAAGGCCGGATCCTTTTTCATTATGAGATTTATCACCTTTATAAAACCTTTCAAAAATGAATTCTGCATCTTCAGAATCTATTGGATCACCATTATTTTCAATACTTATTTTTATAATTTCATCATTCCATGATCCATTAACTTTTACATATCCATCTTTTTTAGTAAATTTAAATCCATTATCTATCAATATGAACATAACCTGCATAATTCTGCTTTCATTACTATAAAAATCTGGAATATTCAATGCATCTTCTGTTAATATAAACTCTGCCTCCATATCTTCAGCAAATACTTCAAAATATTCTTCTATTTCTGTCATTATCTTTTTTCCACTTACTACTTCTTTTAAAATAGCCATTTCTCCTGATTGAAGTCTTGAAAGTTCAAGCATATCATTAATTAACTTTTGAAGTCTCTTTGATTCTCTTAAAACAATTAAATAGTATCTCTTCTTTTTATCTTCATCAAGTTCTAAGTCATCACATAATGTTTCTGAAATAGCTCTTATAGATGAAATAGGTGTCCTTAATTCATGAGAAACATTTGCAATATAATCACGTCTTGTTTGTTCCAGCCTCCTTGCACTTTCATCATTGTCTGAAAGTCTTTGAGCCAGATTATTTAAGGAATTTGATAGTATCTTTATTTCTCCATATCCATCACACTCTGCACGTGCTGAAAAATTTCCAAGAGCCATAGAATTAGATACATTAACCATCTCAAGTAACGGTTTTATAAGTTTTCTTGTAAAATAGTAAATTAAAATGATAATTAATAGTGTAGATAATAAGCTGCATATGAAAAATACAACATAAAAACTGTTTACTATAACTGAAAAATCACTTGCCAGTTTTACAGTGAAAATAGTTCCAACAACTCTATCATTATCTTTTATTGGAAGACCTATTATTATAGACTTTTCTACAATATGATTTAAACTTTCAATTGTTGTAACTTTTCCTTCCTTAAAAACTATGTCTATATATGGTTGTAAATCTTCCTTTATCTCTTCATCCGTAAAGAACCTATTTTTCTTTATGTTATTATCGTCAATTGGTATTTCATTATTCTCCAAATCATACGCTTTAATTATTAGTCTTTCTTCATTTTTAATTTTTATAGTTCCATTCTTTATTCTTGTTTCTGACGCTATATTTTCCATTATAGGAGTAAGCTCTTTTAACTGCTCATTCAAAAACCATTCTTTTATTATGAAGAAACCTAAAATTTGTCCTATGCTAAAAGCAACCAATAAGACAGCGCTAATAACCCAAAGAAGTCTTTTTAATAGACTCTGTTTCATTTTACTACCTCAAATTTATATCCTATTCCATATACAGTTTTTATTACCCATTTTTCATCTTCTTCAGGTAACTTTTTTCTCAGCCTTTTTATCTGTGTATCGACTACCCTCGTATCGCCAAAATAATCATATCCCCAAACTTTATCTAAAATCTCTTCTCGGCTCAAAACTCTACCTTCATTTGTTGCAATAAGATATAATATTTCACATTCCTTTGGTGTAATATCTATTTTTTCTCCATTTATGACTGTCTCATATTTATCTAGATCTATATTTAAATTTTCGTATGAAAATATCTTTCTGTTAGGTAATAAATCACTTTTACTATTTACTCTCCTAAAAATGGTCTTTATTCTTGCAACAACCTCTCTTGGAGAAAATGGTTTTACTATATAGTCATCTGCACCTATTTCAAGTCCAATTATTTTATCTATTTCTTCACCTTTTGCAGTTAGCATTATAATTGGAACCTCACTTATTTTTCTTATCTCCTTGCATACTTCCGTTCCAAAAATTTTAGGCATCATAAGATCTAAAATTACAAGATCTACATTTTCTTTTTTAAATTTTTCTAAAGCTTCTTCTCCATCAAATGCTGAAATATAAATCATTCCATCATTTTTTAAATATGTACCAATTGTTTCATGAACTGCCTCATTATCATCGCAAATTAAAATTTTCTTCATATTACTCACAACACTCCATACTTATTTGATAATTTATTGTAAATTGTATTAAATACATATTTGGATCTGATACATTATTTTCAAAGATATAAATTACTTTAATGTATTTTGGTCATATGTCTACTTTAATTATTCTTGCTTATAAAGTTTAACAAAATTATCATTATAAGTAACCTGTCCGCCTATATCTGAAATTCCAGATTCCATTATCCAATTGGGATTTCCTTGCTTCTTCCACCAGCCTGCATACATCATAACAACATTGTCACTTATTCCATCATCAACAATAAGCTTTACCTTTATTCGTCCTTTTTGAGATTCAATATAAACACAATCTCCACTTTTAAAACCACATTTTTCTGCCATCTTCATATTAATATAAGCCTCTGCCTTTTCATCTTTATCCATATAATGCTGACTAAATAGCGATTCTCTACCATGAGTTGTTAATATTCTAAAGCAGTTTTTATGATTTTTATCGTTTCCCTTTTCTAGCATTTCTTTTAATATTTCCTCATTAAAAAATATTTCGAACTTTCCCGATTGAGTCATAAAATTCTTATCCATCCAAGGAATACTTTCATGAATTGTAATGTAGTTATCTCTAATATACTCTAAACTAATTTGTGGTACTATTTCTTTTAATGGCTCTATGACATTTGTTAAATATTCTTTTTTACTTACCCTCGGATAATGCTGAATATTTAATTTTTCAGCTAATTTCATAAAGAAATAATATTCATCCATTAAGCTGTTTTTAGGTTCTACTGCTTTTTCAATGTACGTAATATAAGGATTTGTCATTGAACTGAAAATTAAATCTTCACTTTCTAAAACTGTTGTTGCTGGAATAAACAAATCACATATCTGTACCGTATCAGTTAAAAACTGATCAATGCACACCTTAAAATCTATAGACTTTAAAGACTCCTCAAGAGAATTAAGGTCAGGAAGCTGATTCAATAAATTACTTTTTGTAATTATAGCCATTTTTATATTATTCTCTTTTATAAATGAACTCATCTTACTTACATAAAAAATTCTGTTATCTGCATAATTTTCACTATGATACGGATCAGTATTTAAAATACTTGTGTAAACTTTGTTAGCATAATTAACTCCACCACCACTTTTTCCAATCTGACCTGTTATAGCAGCAAGTGTATCAATAAGCGATATTGTATTGCCTCCATGTGAATATTTTTGAAGTCCATAACCAAGCAATATTGTTGAATAAAGTTCTGTATATTTTTCTGTTATAAAATTTATAACATCTTCATTTACACCAGCTCTTTTACATAATGTATTCATATCAAGATTCTCTACATAATTCTTGTAAGCTTTAAATCCATTTACATGTTCTGCTACATACTCAGCATCAAACCTATTTTCTTCTATGATTTTCTTTCCAATAGCTAAAGCTAATGCACCATCTCCACCTGGACTTACTTGTACATAATAATCTGCAAGCTTTGCTGTTTCTGTTTTGATTGGATCAATTACAATTATATAACTTCCATTCTGCTTAGCTTTTTTTATCATCTGCATAGTATGAATTGTAGTATTTGCTGGATTTTTACCCCATACTATAATTGTTCTGCTGTTTATCATATCTTCTAAACAATGGCTTCTTACATCACCAAAATTTTGCTTCTGTGCAGCAATTCCTGCACTCCAGCATGGGCCACCCTTTTGCTTTGAGCATCCTCCAAAAAAATTAAAAAATATATCTCCAATGCTTTTTAGAAGACTACCACTTCCATACTGTTCATAATAAAGAATTGATTGTGCTCCATATTCTTCTTTGTACTCTGACAGCCTTTCTGCAATTATGTCTATAGCTTCTTCAAAGGATATTTCGATCCACTCTCCATTGACTTTTAGAAGAGGTTTATACTGTCTTTTAGGATGATTTGATCGATTAAGGTGCATAAGCCCCTTTTTACATATGAATCCTTTTGTATAAGGATGATTCTTATCTCCTTCAATTTTTATAACTTGATTATTATCAACATAAACATTAAACTTACAACAATCAAAGCAATCTAATGTACATCCACCACTTAATTTTTTCATATCACACCTCTATATAGCTTATTTAAATAATATATTCTTTCTTTCAAGCCATAATTTTAAGTCATATTATAGCATGACATATCTTTAATTTAAATCTATATTTATATAATTCATCTAATAGGCACCAAATGATGATTTTATAAATGTATTTTTATTAATAAAATTATGTGGTATTCTAGTATCAAAATATTAAGTAAAGGTGGAACGTCAATGAGTCTTAATATTCTTATTGCTGAAGATGATAATCTATTCAGAAGTCTTGTCTGTGATATTATTACAGACCAAGGCTATATTCCAATTGAAGCCCATAACGGTCAGGAAGCTATTGATAAATTTTTTGACTTAGGTAATATTGATTTAGTAATTTTGGATGTAATGATGCCAGTTTATGATGGTTTTGAAGTATTAAAAGAAATAAGAGAACATTCTGATATCCCCATTATTATGTTAACTGCACTTGGGGATGAAAAGCATGAATTATTGGGATTTAATAAAGGTGCTGATGAGTATATTGGAAAACCATTTAGCTATGAAGTATTTATTGCAAGACTTAATAATATTGCTAAAAAAATAAAACATGATACTGAAAAAGAAATAACTTATGGAAAAATTATCATTAATCAAAGCAATCATAAAGTAATCTCTGATGGTCTTGAAATTAAATTAAATCATAAAGAATACACCCTTCTTATTTACTTTATAAAAAATTCTGGTAAAGTCTTAACACGAGAACAGATACTTAATAGTGTATGGGGATATGATTTTGATGGTGATATCAGAACTATCGATACACATATAAAAACTTTAAGAGCAAAACTTAAAACAGAAGGAACATATATAAAAACAGTACGTGGATGTGGTTATATGATTGAGGTTGAATAATTATGAAGACAATAAAAACAAAATTATTTTTAATATTTATGCTCCTTATGGCTTTACTAATTCTAAGTGGAATACTTTTAAATTCTTTGTTTTTAGAACACTACTATATTTATAAAAATAAAACTATACTTATAAACACAAGTCAAACAATTAAAGATCAATATATTAGCAACAGCAACATTGAAAATTCCTATGATTCTATCGATACAATTTCTCTCTCTTATGGGATAGATACTCTTATTGTAGATGAAAATTATAATATAGAATATAATTCTTTTGATTTAAAAAGAATGCACATGAAAAAATTCATAGACAAACCAACATACCAAGCTATTTCTAATTTTAAAAATGGATTATCACAAAATACTGTTTTATATGTTAGAGAAAACGAAAGCAAAAATAAATTAGTTTGTGTTACAAATATTGATAAAAGCAAATATTTAATTCTAACCAAAAATGTAAAAACAATTGAAGATAGTGTACAAATCGCTAATGAGTTTTATCTCATTGCAGGTTTAATAGTTTTTTCTGCTGGTTCTTTATTTATCTTATTTTTTTCTAAAAAGATAACCAAACCTATTGTTGAGATGAGCAATGTTGCTGAAAATATATCTAATCTTGAATTTGATAAAATTGTTCATGTTAATTCCCAAGATGAAATAGGTGCACTTGGAGAGAGCATCAATAAGATTTCATATAAATTAAATAAAAGCATAAATGAATTAAAAAGAGATGTTGATAGAAGAAAAAGTTTTTTAAGGAATATATCCCATGAGTTAAAAACACCAATAGGAATAATTAAGGGTTACTCTGAAGGTTTAAAATATGGACTGGCAAAGGATAAAACTAAAATTGATAAATACTGTTCTGTTTTAGTGGAAGAATGTGACAAAATGAATAAATTGATACAAGAACTTTTAGATTATTCACTAATGGAAGATGGATTGATTAAATTAAATATAACTGATTTTGATATTAATGAATTTTTAAATGATGCACTTAAACGCTTTACCCCTATTTTAGAAGAACAAAAGATTAATTTAACTTTAAATTGTAGTGAATCATATATTTTAAAGGCAGACAAAGAAATGTTAGAAAAAGCACTCAATAACTTTATTACTAATGCAATAAAATATACTGATGCTAAAAAATCTATAATTGTAACAAGCCAGCTTATTGAAGATAATATTCGAATAAGCGTCTTTAATACTGGAAAAAGTATACCAGAAAATGAACTCAAAAATATTTGGGATGTATATTATAAAATAGATAAAGCTAGAACACGAGATGTGGATAGCCATGGAATCGGTCTTTCTTTAGTAAAATTAATAGCTACCCTTCATAATGGAAACTGCAAGGCTGAGAATATAGAAAATGGTGTATTATTCTTCATAGAAATACCTCTTGTTCATTGTGAAAATTAAATTCTATATTTTCACATAAATTTCACAAAAGTAATTTATTATTATATCTGTAGTCATGAGATTGCAAAATAATAGAAAAATTTAAGGGAGAGATTTTATATGAATAAGAAAAAATTATTAGGAACTACATTGGCTGTTTTAATAGGATTAACAAGTTCAGTACCAGTTTTTGCTGATACTACTACAAGTAATACATCTAATACAATTACACAAACTTCCGATAAATGTAAAACTAGAATAGGACATAAAAAAAATAAACTTACAACTGAGCAAATTGCTGAAAAGTTAAATATAGATATCACTGGTCTATCAGAAGATGAAGCTAAAGCTGCTGTTAAAGAAGCTATGGCTGAAAAACATCTTGCTAAGCTTCAAGAAAAAGCTTCTGAATTAGGTATTAATACTGCTAATTTATCTGAAGATCAAATCAGAACTGCTGTAAGAGAAGCTATGGGTACCGAGAATTCTGAAAAGCATCTTGCTAAGCTTCAACAAAAAGCTGCTGAATTAGGTATTGATACTACTAATTTATCTCAAGATCAAATTAAGACTGCTGTTAAACAAACTATGGATAAAAACCTTCAAGAAAAAGCTGCTAAATTAGGTATTGATACTACTAATTTATCTGAAGATCAAATCAAGACTGCTGTTAAACAAGCTATGGCTAAAAACCTTCAAGAAAAGGCTGCTAAATTAGGTATTGATACTACTAATTTATCTGAAGATCAAATCAGAACTGCTGTTAGAGAAGCTATGGGTACTAATAAAGAACGTAGACAAGCAAAGACTGAACAAACTACATCTACTTCTGTAAGTAATGAATCATTAGCTGATACTGAAAATTAATTAATAAATTATTCTATTCAATCTTCATTACATTAAAATACACAATGTCTAAAATTCAAGGGGATATATTCCAAAATAATAAGCATCCCCTTGAAATAATATTTTGCTAAAAATCTAAATATGTGCTATTTTCAGGTACTCCAGATACAGATACATCATAACCTTCATTTAATAAGCTTATGTCATTCATATCTTCTGATGAAAGTTCAAAATCAAAAATATCTAGGTTTTCTTTTATTCTTCCCTCATTTGATGATTTGGGTATAGGAATAACACCTCTTTGCACATGCCATCTAAGAACTATCTGTGCAATTGTCTTCTTATACTTTTCAGCTAAGCTTATTATAAGTTCATTTGAAAATATCTTTCCCCTCATTATAGGACTCCATGCCACTAGCTGAATATTATTTTTATTGCAATATTCAAACATATCTTCCTTTGTGTTTTGAGGATGTAATTCTACTTGATTTACCATAGGCATTATTTCTGCACTTTTCTTTAATTCTTCTAAATGCCCTATTTTAAAATTACATACTCCAATAGCCTTTACTTTTCCCTTCTTATATAAATGTTCAAAAGCTCTCCAAGTTTCAGAATTTAACTTATTTGGCCAATGAATTAGATACAAATCTATGTATTCAACTTGAAGCTTCTCTAAGGATTTGTTAAAGGCTTCGATTGTCTTTTCATACCCATGGTCATCATTCCAAAGTTTTGTTACAACAAATATATCTTCTCTTTTTACTTTACTTGTTTTGATTCCATTTCCAATCCCCTCTTCATTCCCATAAAATGAAGCAGTATCAATCTGTCTGTATCCTGTTTCTAGTGCATATCTTACAATACTAGCAGTATCTTCATCATTTCCAGATTTATATGTTCCAAATCCTATTGAAGGAATTTTCACACCATTGTTTAATGTTTTAAAATTTTCATTCATAAAATATACCTTACCTTTCACATTCCATTATTCGTACACCGTTTTCTTCTGCAACTATTGCCTTGGTTGCAATATTATAAAATAGAGATGTATCTACAATTCCTACTATTTTTTTTAGTTTGTCATTCAATACTGATATATCATCTACATCCTCACTATTAAACTTCACCAAAAAATTATACTTTATCATCAGCAATTGATTGCTCATGTCTGCTTAATGTTTTATATACATCGTGCTTTCCTACTGTCATAAAAAGAAATAAAATCTCAATTACAGTCATTGCTGAAATTCTTGAAAAATAATACTCCTCTAAAAATAGCTTTTCTCTAGTTGCAGTCTTTATATGATAATTACTTAACTTTGCCAATGGCGATTTATCACTATTTGTTATAGCTATTGTAACTGCCCCTTTTTCTTTTGCAATCTCTATAACATCAATCAGCCTTTTAGATGCTCCTGAGTTTGAAATTGCTATTACAACATCATTCTCTTTCAAATTATATGTATATGCAATTTGAGTTTCCCATATTGTATTAGCAACAGATGCAACTCCAACCTGATTAAATTTATAGCACCCATCTAATGCTACAGGTATTGTATTTCCTACTGCTACAAACTGTACTATTCCTGCATTACGCAATATCTGTAGAATTTCCTTAAATTTTTCTTCGTTTATTGTAAGAATTGTCTGTTTCATTTCTTCGATTTTATTAAAAAGAATATTGTTAAGTGATTCCTTAATATTTTCTTCACTTACATCACCTGAAACCCTAGTATCTTCTTTTTGGGACTCTGATAATTCTTTTGCCAATGTTATTTTTAAATGATGAAACCCCTTCATATTGCATTTCCTACAAAATCTTGTTACTGTAGCATCACTTGTTCCAGCTGCTTCTGCTAATTCTGAAATGGTCATTTCAATTAATTTGGTTCCATACTTTAAAATATAATCAGCAATCTTTTTTTCGGCTTCAAAAAAACTGTTATATTCAGCGTAAATAGTGTCAATAATAGATTTATCTTTCTCCATTTTATCTCCCTTCTCCTAAGTATATTTATTATAATTAATATATCACAAAAATAATTTTTGTGATATATTTTTTAAAGAAAATTATTTTCATAAGCCTAATTTCTTTTCCTTTTATGAAAACTTCATCTTTTGATTTTTATTATATTTAAAAACATAAATAAAAGACTTCTCAGTATATAACCAAAAAGTCTTTTATCTCATTTACTTATGTACATTTAATTATTCTATTTTTTTAACTTAAATCTGTTTATCATAGATTCTAATGTATCTGCTTGAGCTGAAAGTTCTTCACTTGCAGCCGCACTTTCTTCAGCTATTGCAGAGTTTGATTGTACTACATCAGCAATTTGGTCTATTCCACCATTTATTTGGTTTATTGACACAGCTTGTACCTCCGATATATTACTTATATTATCAACTAACTGCACAGCTTCTTCTGTCTTTTTAACAGCTTCTTTTAATGATACTGCTGTAGTATCAGCAATTATCTTACCTTTTTCTACTGATTTTATTGAACTTTCAATCAATTCTGCTGTATCCTTAACAGCCTGTGAACTTTCTTCTGCAAGCTTTCTAACCTCTTCTGCAACAACAGCAAATCCCTTTCCTGATTCTCCTGCTCTTGCAGCTTCTATTGCAGCATTAAGAGCTAAAAGATTTGTTTGTTCTGAAATACTGGCTATTGTGTTTATTATTTCTCTAATGTTTCTAGAAGAATTATCTATTTCCTCCATAGCTTTCACCATTTCATTCATTTTTTCATTGCTTTCTTCTATTTGAACTCCTAGTTCACTTGTTATTACATTAGTTTCTTTTGCATGCTTAACTGAATTTTGAACTTTTTCATTTACTTCTCCAAGTGACGCGGTTAATTCTTCTATTGCGCTTGCCTGTTCAGTTGCTCCTTCAGATATTGTCTGAGATGTCTCTGCAACTTGCTCTGCTCCACCCTTAACTTGTACTGTTGCTTCTTTTATTTCAAAGAATGTATAATTTAGTGATTCTATTATTTTTTGAATCGAATCTTTTGTAGTTGAAAAATCACCTATATAGTGCTCTAAACGACTGCTATTGACATTAAAATTTCCATCTGATAATTGCCCTAAGATTTCATTAATATCTAAAACAATAGTTTTCAAGAAGGAACATGTATTTCTAAAACTATTTGCTAAAATACCTAATTCATCTTGTGACTCAAATTTAATTTCAACATCAAGTATACCTTTTTCTAATTTTTTTGCTGCTTCTTCTAATTCTACAATCGGTTTTGTTAATAGCTTAACTAATCCAAAGACCATATAAATACATGATATTATACTTCCTATTGAAATTAAAATTAAAACTATAAATGTTATATTTTTTGTTGTTATTGCACTATGATAGTTTCTTTCTGCATTATTTTTTGCATAATCTCCTATCTTAACTAAAGTATCTTGAAGATTATTTAGTTCTTTTTCATACTCTGAATTATAAAGTGCAATTGCCTCTTCCTTTTTGTTCTCATTTACTAATTTAATTAATTCATCTCTTATCCTAGTTTGTACTGCTCGCTCATTTTTTAATTGTTCCAATAACTCCTTATTATCAAAATTACTCTCTAATTTTTCTATATTATCTGTAACGCTTTGAGTATATTTATTTGCTTCATTTATATATTGTACCGCTTTATTCTGATCTTCTGTTGTTACTGCTAATAATATGTTTTTTACAACTATTTGTGTGTCTTTTCTTATCTCAAGTTGTAAAACTGAATTTACGAAAGGTTTGTCATAAAAAGCCTTGATTTTATTACCTGTTATTTGAAGTGCAATAAATGATGATACTACAGCCAATATAAATAGTGACATAATATAAATAAATGTAGTTTTTAATTTTTCATTTATTTTTTTATCTTTAAGATGCCTTTCAAAAAAATCAACCTTTGCTTTTTCGTTGTGTTTTTCAGACTGTCCGCTCATGAATTTCTCTCCTTAATTTGATAGAATTTATTTATATACAAAAATTTATGTTATATAGTATATTATACCATATAACCAGTTTAAAATCACGCTTTTTGTTGGTTATTGTATTTTTATGTGTTATATGCTTGTATTTTGTATTATAAAGTACAACTATGTAATCTTTTAAAAAAAGTTTAATATATGCCTATTACTTGTACTTATCATAATATATCTTTATTATGATCTAAAAAAATTTCACAATATTAAAAATATTATATGGTTAAATTTAACCCTATAATATTTTCTATTTAAATCAAAAAATCACCTTTTTGTTAATTTTGTATATCAATTAATTTAACAAAAAGATGATTTTATAATAAATTATAACAAGTGTATCACAAAACAATTTTTTATAAGATTAATAATAATTATCTTTTATTATCTTATTGGTCGTTTTGATTCTATACTTTTATGCATTCCAATAGATTTAACATTAAAATTTGATCTGTACTCTGTTTCTGCCCAAAATATATTCTCAGCAACAAGTGCTTCTGGATTAAGTTTTACTCCATCAAGAATTATTTCCTTAAATTTATGATATCCAGCCCTATCAATTAAATGGCCTCCATGAAGGTACTCAGGTTTATAATCAAGTGCCCATGCAGAAAATTTCTGCCAATTTCCAAATACACCAAGCACAACTTCTTCAGTTGCAAAATTTATAAATGTCTTTCCCATTCTAGGTGTCTGCTTTCCTGTTCTTCCACCTATCACAATTCTATAAAATTTTTCAGGCTTTCTTGTCCACGCACTTGCTGGACATGCTAATACACATTCACCACAGCCAACGCAACAGCACGGATCCTTATCAATCAATCCTTTTGAATTTAATGAAAGAACTCGTGTTGCATGATGTTCACAAGCTTTTACACAGGCACCACACCCTATGCATCTCTCAGGATGATATTCCATTCGTGCTTGACCTATAACACCAAAATCTTGCATATGTGCTTTAGTGCAATCATTGGGACATCCTGCAACAGCAACTTTTATATGATAATGAGAAGGAAAAATAAGTTTTTCTATTTTATTAGCCATTTCCTTAGTATTAATATTCCCTTTTATACAATGACTGTTCCCTATGCATGCCATTATATTTCTCGCACCTATTGTAGGATATCCATTTTCAGTAATTTCCATATTACAGTTACATGCATCTACTTCAACTTCTTTAAGGTAATTTGTAATAAATTTATTAACTTCATTAATATTTTCATACTTTATACCTGGTATATCAAAGGTTTGTCTTGTTCCTATATGAAAAGTTCCATTTCCCCATGTTTCGGCAATTTTTTGAATATCTTTAAGATATTTTGCATTAACAGTTCCTCCTGGTACACGCATTTGAAGCATAAACTCTCCTGGAACCTTTGATTGACGAAAACAATTTATTCTTACATTTTTTATATTAATATCATGATTCATATGTAAATCCTCCTAATCTAATAAAGTTTTTGCCTTGGTATAGTTAAACACTGGTCCCTCTAGACATACATATGTTTCATCTATTCTACAATGACCACATTTACCTACAGCACATGACATTTTTCTTTCAAAAGAAGTCCATATCTTTTCTTCTGGAACTCCAAGTTTCAAAAACTCTAATGCAGTAAAGTGCATCATCATTGGAGGTCCCACAATAACTATTTCATAATTATCTCCAAACTCTTCTTTAAATACTTTATCTAAATGTGCAGTAACAAGACCACTTTCAAAACCATCTACTTTTTCATTATCAAGAGTATAAACTGTATTAAACTTATCTTCCCATTTTATAAGCTCATTTTTAAACAACACTCCATTTGAGTCTTTAAATCCAAAAAGAAGATTTAAACTCTTTACATATTCATTATCATATAAAAATTGGTTTATCATACTTCTTACAGGTGCAACTCCTGTTCCTCCTGCTACAACCACAATATGTTTATCTTTAAATTTATCAACTGGCCATCCTTTTCCATATGGACCCCTTAAATAAATCTTATCTCCTTTTTTTAGCTTAAATATTTCATCTGTAACCTTTCCAACAGATCTTATTGTAAAGTCCATATACCCGCTTCCAAATCCACTTACTGATATTGGTGCTTCACCAAATTTAGGAATAGATAATTCCATGAACTGACCATGTTCTGGTACTATATCAGTTTCAACTCTAAATGTATATTCATGTAAACTTTCTTTATTTATACTTATTATTTTGCATGGTTTTGAACTTAATATATTACTCATAATTATCTCTCCTTTACTATTTCATCTACAGCATCTGCTACTTTGTTTATAGTTGCAGTCATTGAAATGTGCTGTGGACATCTATCCGTACATCTTCCACATCCTACGCACATATGATTATCTCCAAATTTCTCCTTATAATCATGTATCTTATGAAGTACTTTATACCTCATCTTATCTCCTGCAGTTTTTCTGAATTTATGTCCACCTGCCATTTCATCAAATCCATCAATATGACACGATGCCTGAACTCTTCTTCTTTCACCAATATTTCCTTCTGCATCATAAATAATATCTCTTGTTGTATAGCATGAACATGTGCTACAAGATATTGTACAACTTCCACATTCAATGCATCTTCCATTAAATTCATTCCACATAGGGTGATTTTTTAATTTTTCTACTACTTCTTTACTATCTATTGTTGGGATTCTTACATCAACCTTATTTTTTTGAATAAATTCAAGATTAAAATCAGCTTTATTATTAGTAGTAAAATATTTTTCAAATTCAACATCTTTGATATTAAAAAGTAATCCATCATCAACTACTCTAACTGCCATTTCGTAATTATCTGTTTTATTGCTATTCATTGAAACACAGAAACATGTATCAAAGCCTTCTGTGCATTCAATACATACAAATTTTACTCTGCTTCTTACTTTCTTATAAAAATCATCCTGAAAATTTCCATTATGAAGATAAATCTTATCTTGTCTTTCTTGTGCATTAATATCACATGGCCTTCCAAAAATCAGAATCTTTCTTTTATCTCCATAACTACTCTCCTTTATCTCATCCTCAGTAAAATAATACAAAGTCTGGGAAATAGGTGTTATAACTTCTTTTGCCGGATATGTTGATTTTTCATTAAATACGATTTCGTCTACTTTAGTTACTTCTGAATATTTTATAATATCCGTATTAGAATATCTCCCTTGTTTTTCAAATCTTTTTGGCGCAAAAATTCTATATTCTTCTATTAGTTTGTTAAATAATTCACTTACTTCATTAAAAGTTAATTTGTAACCCATTTTGAATCCTCCCTATTTATTACTTTTCTATACCACTATAATACGCTTATTTATCTTATAACAAAAATACCTTATTTAATATATAATTAATAAGCAAATACTTATATAAAATATCTATTATCATATCTAAATTACTATATATACTTATTAAAATTTTAATTTTGACATATAAAATAAGGATACTTACTTAAAAGTATCCTTATTATGCTTAGCAATACACCGAATATATGATTTTTATCTTAGTTAATAGAATCTAAAGAAGTTTATCAAGTTCTTTAAGTATACTGTTAACTATAAATTTTTTCTGCTCATGTCTTGTATCAATCGGAACATTTATCTTCTTACTTACTATAGGTTTTTCATCATATTTTATGGAAAAATATACTTCTCCCTGAACACTATCTTTATTATTTATATCAACATTACTAAGGGTCCCTGTCACTCCAATTCCTATATTACTGCCCATTTTTATTTTGCACACTTCTGCCATTTTTACAGCTGTTTCTGAAGAATACACTCCATATGTTTTTATTGTCTCCTCTGAAACTCCCATGGCTATTTTCTGCTTATTAGAGTATGTTACAAAACCTCCATCCGTTATATTAGATGCTCCTTCAACATCTGTTATAACACTTATTAAAAATCCTCCAGTACAGCTTTCCATTGTTGTTATTCTAATTTTCTTATCAATCAATTTTTTTACTATATCTACATTAATCATATTATATTCTTCCTCCTATAATTACTATAACCTAAATCATCTCTACTTTTTACTTTTATAAATTCATTATATTACAAATGATACCATAACTTCATATATTAAAATTTTATTTTTCTAAGGTTTTTGAATACACCCAATTATGATTTTCTATATCCCTTCCCTTTAAAATAACTTCATTACCATTTACCTCTATATAAATTCCATTATCACAATCATTATCTCTTCTTCTTCCATTTTCCTCCTTTGAATCGTTAACTAGTGTATACCCTACTGCTCCTGTATAAGCCATAGTAAATGGCATGTTTTCCTTAATAGAATCCTCTCCAAACTCTTTATGGGTATGTGATGAAAAAATGATAACTTCTGGATAACTACTTAATATATCATTAAGTTCATCAGCTTGCCTTACACCAATCCAAGTCCTTCCAAAAAAATCTACAGTTATAGGTTGATGAAGAAATACAAATATTGGTTTTCCAGTTTGATAATCTTCATTTAATTTTTCTTTTAGCCATGATAGTTGCTCTTTTGAAAGAGATGCCTGTGTAGTGTTTAAATCTTCTGAATTAATGTTATCACTTCCAAGTGAAATAAAGTGATATCCTTTAATCCAATTATCATGATATACTTTTTCTGTTTCTGAAAATTCAAGATACTTCTTAGTAAAACTATCAATATCTTCCTTAGAGTTAGTATCCATATCATAATTATAAAATTCATGATTTCCTATATTTTTTATTATAGTTTCTGGTAATTTTTTAGATTTCTTTATAATTGAATTTTTTAAAGAAGTATATTGTTTATCTACTCCCTGATCTACATTATCTCCATTTAATATCAATGCATCAATATTAGAATTTATACTATAAAAATCATCTATAGCTTTTTCAAAATTCTCTGTATTATCATGAATATCTCCAAGAACCACAAATGATAAATCAGCATTATTTGTAGAGTCTTTATTAATTGACACTTCCTCATTTAATTTTGCATTTTCAACAGTATTATTCTGTACACTACATCCAATAAAAACTATAGATATTATTAAAATAAGTAAACTTATTATCTCAATTCTTTTTATATTCATTTCATTCTCCTTTTACAAAAATCTGCTATTGCCATTTTTCTTACAATATTAATAGTAACACTTGGAGTTAACTTCAATGCAAATGTTTTTTACAAAATTATAATTTAAAACAGACTTTAATCCTATAACCCTAATACACAATTTATATTTTTTAAATTAACCTACTTATCTCATAAATTCTTCTTTTAAGTAAATTAACAGGAAAATATTGCATAAAAATAACCACTCATTTAATCAATGAGTGGTTACTTTTCATCCCTATTCTGGATATATAAGTCTTTCATCAGAAATATTATCTAAAACCTCATGTACAAATTTACCAGCAACATAACGTGCCATTGGTAAATTCATATCAAGATAATTTCCACAATCTTTTGCTGCTGCTCCTGGAACTTCTCCCTCAAATTCAGAAACAAATTTATACATTTCATTTATTAATGAAACTATATCTTTTGATTCATAATCACCTGCTAATAAGAGGTAAAATCCTGTTCTGCATCCCATAGGTCCAAAATATACTACTTTTTCTTTATATTCTTCATTGTTTCTTAAAAAAGTTGCACCTAAATGCTCAATTGTATGGATTTCTGCTGTATTCATCACTGGTTCGCGATTTGGAGCTGTCATACGAATATCAAATGTCGTTATAACTTGTCCATTGATATTATCTTTTCTTGAGACATATATTCCTGGTAATAATTTAATATGATCAATTGTAAAACTAGCTATTTTCTGCAATTTTTAGTACCTCTCTTTCATTTTTATCAACTTTTTTTAAAACTCTACTACTATATTTTAACTTTAGCCATCCTAAAAGTATAAATATAATACCAAATATAAGCATTAATATGGAATACCAGTTATATTCATTGGTGTAACTCCAGTCAATCCTGCTGCAACTAATAATTAACCAGCATATGGAAGTAGTCCATTAAATGCTGATGAAAATATATCTTAAATGCTAGCAACACGTCTCCTATCTATACCATACTCATCTGCGATATCTCTTGCTATAGGACCTGCTGCAATTATAGATAGATACAGTATTATTTGTAGTTGCAATATCCAGAAGACTCACTAATGCCGCAATACTTAGCTCACCTCCTTTAACACTCTTTGTATTATTAGTCAGTTTTTCAAGAAGGAAATCAATTCTCCTTTTTTATTATTATAATTAAAATCGAATTACTATGATTTTATTGTAAATTTATCAAACTTATAAGTATTCCTAATATGTTAGCCATAATGTATATTATCTGATACTTCTTTATATAAAAACAAACGCCAGAGAATAAACTCTGGCGTAAACATGCACAATTAATCTATTCTCTCATCTTTCAGTTAAATATAATAACTGCAGGAATTAGCACCGTATATATAATAAATGACATTACATATTGGTTGCTGGGTTTCATCGGGCCGGTCCCTCCACCACTCTTGATAAGTTTCTATCCGATTGTCTTACTTTTAAATTATTATATAGTTGTTTATATTAAAAGTCAACACTATATTACCATATTTTTCTCAAATCTATATGTTATTTATATACAAGAATAATATTTACATTAGCTTTGTTATTATATAAATCTGTATTCTGTAACTATACTTTCTTTGTATGTGCTCTTATAGTTAAAATACTAGTAAAAGGATAATCCCAAAAATCTTTCTGTAATATTGTAAATATTATTAAATCCTGAATTTTTAAGTGCTAATACTACGTTATAGCTTCTTTTTCTAATATCTATAATATATCAATTATTTTATAGAAGATGCTATTACATATGTTCTGTTTGTGACATCACCTTGTTCTGTTGCTTGTACACTAATATTTTATCTGTTGAAATTTCATAAAACATATTAATTTATAATATTCTTATTTTTATTCTCAAATGATATTAACGTTTTTTAATATTGTGTTATAAACTATGTAAATTTTTTATATTAATAGAGTATTCAATTTGATTTTTAAGATTAATCTTCAAGATCTTTCTGTAGAAATTTTAAGATCTTTAGCCGAAAGTAAAAAAATAATAATAAATAAAGCCTGTAATAAAATTTCTCTAGAACAATTTCATTACAGACTTTTTTATACTAAGTGAATATATATTTACTCAAATCACCCTCTATTGCATTTCAAAGTACTATTTATTATTTTTAGCTAGTTTACTTTTGCCTTCTCATAATAATCTTGAATAGCATTTCTAAGTGCCTGAACACCAATATTAGAACAATGTTTTTTATTTTGTGGTAATCCACCTAATGACTCTAAAATATCTTTTTCAGTAATTTTTAATGATTCTTCCAAAGTTTTTCCTTTTGAAAATACCGTAGTCATACTTCCGCTAGCAATAGCTCCAGCACATCCAAAAACTAAAAATCCAATATCTTCAATTATATTATTTTCTATTCTTACATACATTTCTATATAATCTCCGCAACTTGGATCTCCGTTATATCCTTCTCCATTAGGACTATCGATTGTCCCCATATTTCTTGGACACATAAAATGATCTAATGCAATATCTGAAAATTCTCCCATAATATAAATCTCCTCTCTATATCATAATTTAATTTGCTACTAATATATTAATTGATTTTATATTTAATGTCAAATGCCAATAACATTATTAATAAAATTATGATTATAAATTTTATACACTGTATAAAGAATACACGATAAAACCTACTGCATGCTGAACTTAACTTATTTATCTTGAAATCAAACTATTTGTAGTAAATGACGCTGCACTAATAAGTTCTAAAAAATTTCTATTTTATGACCTGTATTATTATATATTAATTTTACTTTCTAAACTTTGTTGTATTATTTTTAACATTTGAATTACATGAATATAAAAATATAACTCAAACAAACATAAAAAATGATAATAACATTTTATTAAATTTCAATATTAAAAACCCATTCTTTTTGTAAATGTTATTATATATTTTTGTAACTAAATATTTAATATAATTTTTCAATATTTTAGTATTATTATTTTTATTGTCAAATGCTATTAACTTTTATAGTGTTGTGTTATAATTAATGTAAATTTTTTACATTTGAGAGGTGTTTATTTATGCATAATTTTTCTTTATCACGTATTATTCTAACTTTTATTTTATTAATTTTAATTTTTATTTTTTCTCCATTCAATTTTACTAAAACAAACGATAACTTTTTTGATAACAAAATAATATGTAAAGCTTTAGTTGAAAATGTCACTTCTTCTAATTCTGATACTAATTCTAAAGTAAAATTAATAATTTCTGAAGGTAAATATAAAGGTAAAGAATTTACATTAGAAAATACTTTAGTTGTTAACGATTCCGAATTAAAATTAAAATCTAATGATTTTGTACAAGTCTTAATTGAAACTGATAGCAATGGTAATTTAAATGCACAAATATACAATTATTATAGAGAAAAAACTCATTGTTTATTGGTTAGTTTCTTTATATTATTAGTACTTATTATTGGAGGTATAAAAGGATTGTATTCCATATTATCTATCTTCTTTAATATATGTATAATTTATATGATATTGTTACCCGGCTTACTTAGTGGATATAATCCTATTAAACTAACAATAATTTGCTGTCTTTTCATATCATTTTTTTCTTTATTTATACAAGATGGATTCAATAAAAAAACAATTTCATGTCTGATTGGAACTATAGGAGGTGTTTTAATAGCAGGAATAGTCACTCATATAATGAATAATTCTTTACATGTTTCAATTAATTCAGAAGAATTTACAGCACTCACAAGATATTCTCAAAATATTCAATTTGATTTTCAAGGGATACTATTTTCTAGCATAGTAATTGGTGCCCTTGGTGCTAATTTAGATATGAGCATGTCTATAGCAACTTCAATGAATGAAATTAAAGAGAGTAATCCTAATATACCTAAACAATTATTAATAAAATCTGGTCTAAGTGTTGGACGAGATGTCATAGGAACTATGTCTAATACACTTATACTAGCCTATGTAGGCAGTGCTTTGGTTAGTCTAATGATATTTTTAGGATATAATATCAATTTTTCATATATAATTAATCTTCAAGATATTTATGTAGAAATTTTAAGATCCTTAGCCGGAAGTATTGGAATAATTTTATCTGTACCACTCACTGTTTTTACTAGAGCTTATATGAAATAATTTAAATTATTTTATAAATTATCTGTTATTACATCAAAATAAATTTCTTTTCTTTCAATAAATATAGCCTGTAATAAAATTTGTCTAAAACAATTCTTATTACAGACTTTTTTATAATTTTTCTAATGCACTATTTCATGTACAAATAAATAACCTAAGAATCTTTATGTTCCTTTTTAATAATTTTTAATGATTGTTCCATAATATAAATATTCTCCCTAATCTGCCTTTTTTACAGTACAGTAAATACATTCTAAATTAATATACATATTTACCCCTCCATTTTTACATTCTTAGCATGTCTATGCCTATGACAAATACAACCATCACAATTTTTTTTATCTTCAAAATCACTACAAAGCTTATAATCACCACCTTCTATTTTTAACATTTTACCATTTACCATGCTGTCAGCTAATTTTCTACGAGCATCATTATATATTCTCTGTATTGTTGAACGTGCAATACCCATTACCTCAGCGCATTCTTGTTGATTTAATCCTTTCAAATCCATAAGTCTTATACTTTCGTATTCCTCAACTGTCATTATTATTATTTTATTTATACCTAATGATAAGTCTATAGGACCAAATAAGCTAATTTGAGGTAAGGTACAAACTCTTCTCCATTTTCTTGGTCTCGCCATTAATTACTGCACCTCCCTATTTTGATTGTTGCAATAGTATTAAAACACTATTGCATCTTCATTAAAATTGTAATTACTAGCTTGACAAAATCAACTACAGATTTACACTATTATTTATTAAAAAGCACATATTAAATATTAGTATTTCTAATATTTGAAGAGATTACTTTATCAATAAATAAAATACCATCAAGATGATCAATTTCATGACAAAAAGCTCTTGCAAGTAATCCTGTAGCTTCAATCTCTATTTCTTCACCTAATTCATTAAGCCCTTTAACTTTTACTTTATAAGGTCGCTTAACTTCTCCTATTATTCCTGGAACACTTAAACACCCTTCTTCATCTTGTTGTTCTCCTTTCTGCTCTACTATTTCAGGATTTATAAGCTTTATAATCCCTTCTCCTATATCAACAACAATTACTCTTTTAAGTATACCTACTTGTGGTGCAGCCAATCCAACACCATCTTCTTTATACATTGTTTCAACCATATCATCTAGCAATTGTAATATTCTTTCCTCAATTTTCTCTACACGTCTTGATTTTTTTCTTAATATATCATCTGTTTTATAATTAGTAATATTTCTTAACGCCATGTTTACCTCCTTGAATATAAGCATTTTTTAATTAATAATTTTCACATCTTTAATACTAGTATTTATAATCGTTTCAACTTTAAAACATTCTATATTTTTAAGTTAAATAAGGGGTGATATCACACCCCTTATTTAAATCTTTAATTTTGAGTATTAACTAAATTATCGTTTTTATCCCATCTACAACTTCTTCCACATTTTCTTCTTCCGCCTCTTCTACCTAAACCTGGTGTTACTGCATCATTGTTTCCATTGCAAGGACCCATTCCTCTTCCAGTTCCTATTCCATTTCCTTCTGGGCCTGTTCCATCTCTTCTTGGCATAACCATACCTCCATATTATATAATTAGTTTTGGGCATTTGCCCTTTACAATTATTATACTTAATTTATGGCATATGTCAATAACTTTTTATGGTAATTTTATAAAAAACTAATTGCTGAAAAATCAATATTTCCTTTATCATCATTAAAATTTATACTATTCTAGCTCACTAATAATATTTTTAACTATAGGATCAAATAATAGTTCTAAACTTTCATCTGTATGTGAATTATCATATTGTCCTAGGGTATTTATACTATTTAACATAGGCAATTCTCCTAAAAGCTTTAAATTCATATCCTTTAAAAATTTTTCTGTATTATCGCCATTAAAAAGTTTCATTTTATCTCCACATTTAGAACAAGTTATATAGCTCATATTTTCAATAACACCCAAAAGATTAATATCCATTTTTTTCACCATATTTACTGCTTTTGATACTATCATTGAAACTAAATCTTGTGGAACAGAAACCATAACTACTCCATTTATTGGAATAGATTGCATAACTGTTAATGCCACATCTCCTGTTCCTGGTGGCATATCAATTACTAAATAATCAAGTTCTGCCCAAAGTACATCAGTCCAAAATTGCTTAACCATTTGTGAAATTATAGGTCCTCTCCAAAGAACAGGCTCTTCTTCATTTTCCATTAATAAATTTAAAGACATAACTTTAATTCCATCAATAGTTTTTACAGGGTACATCATATTTTCAGACATAGTGACTTTTTTATTTTCTACTCCAAGAAGCCTTGGAACACTTGGACCAGTTATATCAGCATCTAAAACACCAACGCTATATCCAAATTCTTTTAAATGTTTTGCAATAATAACAGAAATTGAAGATTTGCCCACTCCCCCTTTACCACTCATAACACCAATAATTTTCTTTACATTATTCAGAGGGTTATTTTCAATCATGCAACTTTCCTTATCCTTATTACATCCATCCTTTGATGAACATGAATTACAATCTGACATAAAATCATCTCCCTATTTTAATAGCATTTGCCAATATTATATTATTACTATTTTCAGTTATTGTCAAATGCTATTAATCAATATCTATATTTACTTTTTATTCATAGGTTTTCTTTCCCATATCTATTTCTATAATTATTTTCTTATACATAAAAACCCTACAAAGTTGACTTTTTATTAAATGTCTACCTTATAGGGTTTTGTTATAGTTTATATATTTATTTTCTGATAATCCATCCAAAGCATTTAATTTATATGATTTTTAGTAATTTCTAATGCTTCTTCTAAAATTATTTTCTTTTCATATACATTAAACTATTAAGTATTAAGGTTTGTATTATTACCTTTACACCAAATTTTACAAAACTGTGCTTTTTTACTACACATAACTTTTTCTGAACCACAATTAGGACAAATTAATCTATCTTGATCATAATTTATTTCATAAACTGTTTTACACTCTAAACATTTAAATTTACAAAGCTTTGTTGTATAATTGCCACCACTTATTCTTATTGCCCTACCTTCTGTTAATGCAACCGCCATCTTTTTTCTTGCACTATCTATAATATTTTGAAATGTTTGTCTTGATACCTGCATCTTTTTAGCACATTCTTCTTGATTTAAATCTTCAATATCTTTTAATCTCATTGCTTCAAGTTCTTCTACTTTTAAAACTATTTCTTCAATTTCAAATTTTGGTTTTCCCCATGGTACAAAATAATTATCTTCTGGGAAAAACTCTACTCTTCTAAATTTCGTTGGTCTTGCCATTATTTATTCTCCTTGCATTTACTGCATGTTCCAATTAGAATAATATTTACATCAAATACATCTAAATTGTTTTCTTCTTCAACTTTTTTATTTAACTTAATGTATTCTAAGTTTAAATCTTTATTATCTATATCTATTATACTATCACATTTTGAACATTTGAAATGAATATGCAAGGGTTTTCCACTAAAAATTTTCATTTCATAATAGCTTAAATTGTCAATGTTAATTTGTTTTATTATGCCTAATTCATTAAAAAGCTTCAAACTCCTATATATTGTTGCAAGACCAATATTTCTATTTTTGATTCTATCATAAATTTCATTTACAGATAAATGAGTATTAGCATTAATTATTTCTAAAAGTACTATTCTCTTTTGTACAGTGAACTTAAATCCATTTTTCTCAAATAATTTTTTATATAAAGAAAGATCTTTATCCATTAAATTTTTTCCAGATATTATTCTTCACAATGACCTTCATGTGAATGTTCAGTACATACACTTCCTGTTGATTTTAGTTCACCTTTTATAAATAATTGAACAAGATCATCACACAAACCTTGAGCACCTACAACTACATCTATTCCATTTTGATTAAAAAGATCTTGTGCTGTTTCTCCCATTCCGCCTGCTATTATTACATTTGCATCTTTTTCTTTTAAAAATACAGGTAAATATCCTGGTTTATGTCCCGGATTTGGTATAAATTCCTTTTTTAAAGATTTCCCTTGTTCTACTTCATACATTGTAAACCCTTCACAGTGTCCAAAATGTCCACTTACCTTATTACCATCACTTGCAATTGCTATTTTCATTTTTCATTTCCTCCTCATATTTTACATATTCATATTATTATATTAATTATTTTACAACTTAACTCATATATATTTTTTATGAAATTTAGTAACAAAGCTTACGACTTCCTTATAATTGTAATCTTACTAGATACTTTGTAGATTTCTATAAACTAAAAAATATGCTTCTTTATATTTTCCCACATGCTCTTAATAGAATTACATGCTTTACTGTCTTCGTAATATATAACAGGTTTTAGCTCATTTATAGAGTTCATAACAATATCATCATATGGGATTTTGCCTACTAAAACTAATTCTTTTCCCTTAATAAATTTTTCTATCTTATTACTAATATTTTCATTTATGTCAAACTTATTAATGCAAACCATAGTGAATAATCCGAAATGTTCACATAAAGCTACTACTCTCATAAAATCTTCAAATCCTGATTTTGTAGGCTCTGTAACAACTAAAACAGCATCACTTCCTGTAATAGATGATATAACAGAACATCCAATTCCTGGTGAACCATCACTTATAATAAGCTTTTCATCAGCACTAAATTTTTTTCCATTTTTCCTTAAATAACTTATTAATTTACCAGAACCATCGCTTCCAATTTCCATTTCTGCTCTTGAAATTACACCTTTGTCTAATTGAGTAATAAAGGCATCTGCTATCTTTTCATCTTCAAAATTTATAGCGTTTTGTGGACATACTAAAACGCAAGTACCACAACCTTCACATGAAAATGAATTAACATTACAATAACTTATAGCATCAAACCTGCATACAGTCTCACATTTTCCACACTTAATGCAAAGTTCTTCATCTATGGAAGCTTTTTTCCCACCTACAAATTCATTTTTTTCAATATTATGACCTTTATAAAACATATAAAAATTCGGTGCATCTACATCACAATCTATTCTTATAACATCTTCTGCAAGTTCTGCCAGAGAGGTTGCGATAGTAGTTTTTCCTGTGCCACCTTTACCGCTTAAAACTACTAATTCCACTTTAGCACCTCCTTTGCATTCTCAGATAATTCATCAAATAAAGTCTTATGTTTTAAATCCTCATATAATATTTCACCGTTTGAATATAAAACTGCTGTATCCTTATTATAAGGTATAGTACCAATTAAATTTATTTTTTCATCTTTACAATATTTTTTTACTATATTATCTTTTTCATCATCTTTATTTATTAATATTCCAAAAGGTATATCATACATTCTTACAAGTTCAACAGCCATTTTCAAGTCATGAAGTCCAAACTCTGAAGGTTCCGTAACTAGTATTGCCGCATTTGCATATTTTAACGTAGTTACTACATTACAAGATGTTCCTGGAGGACAGTCAATTAAATTAATATTGTGTGGTAAGTCTTTGAGAAGTTCACGAATAACAGGTACTGCCATAGGTTCACTTATATTTAAAATTCCTTGTTTACAATTTAAATCTCCTATTTTTCCATCTTCAATTGTACCTATTTCTCTTGTCTTATAACTTAGAGCATCATATTCACATACAATCTCACAAGCACCGCATCCATGACACAATTTTTCAAATAGCATTATATCATTTTTAACTTTAGAAAGTGCATTAAATTTACACACTCTTACACACTTACCACATAAAGTACATTTTTTATCATCTATAAACGGATATTCTACCATTACTTTTTTAGATACATTTATTTCAGGTTTTAAAAATATGAATCCATTTGGTTCCTCTACATCACAATCAATATAGTTAGCTTTCAATGCAAGCGCAAGATTTGTTGAAACTGTTGTCTTGCCAGTTCCCCCTTTTCCGCTAAGGACTGCTATATTCATAGCTTTCATTCCTCCAATCTAAGCGTTTATTCCGTGATGCGCTTTACCAGAAATTATTATTTCTTCAAGCTCATTATTATTATATTTATCTATAGCAACAGCTATGGATGTACTATCGCACTTATATGCCTTAATTTCTGTATTCTCAATAATTTCAAAAGCATTAGGTCCAAGACTTCCTGTGATAACAACATCTACGCTTTCATCAATAAGTAGATTAGCCGCTGCAATTCCTGCTCCACCACTTGCTTCTATGCCTTTATTCTTTACAATTTTAGTAGCCTTAACTTCTGTATCATAAATTTGAAAATATTCACATCTTCCAAATCTAGTATCAAATGAATCATCTGTAATCTTTCCCTTTGCTGAAATTGCTATTTTCATTAAATCATCTCCTATAATATATTATTGGCATTAGACAATAATATATTACCATTTCACTTTCATATTGTCAAATGCCAATAACTTTTTTTGTAATTAAAAATATTTTCTTTTAATTTGAAAATAAAAAAATATTATTTAATATTATTAGACTTATTATTTTACTCTCTACTATAGTAGTCACTAATGGCATTTCTCAATGCATTGATACCCAAATTTGAACAATGCTTTTTATCTTCCGGTAATCCTCCTAAAGCTTGTATAATATCTTCTTCAGTTAATTTCATAGCTTCTTCTAATATTTTTCCTTTTGCAAGTACTATTGTCATACTTCCACATGCAATAGCTCCATAACAGCCAAAAACTAAAAAACTAATATCTTCAATTTTATTATTTTTAACCATTATATATATTTCCAAGTAATCACCACACTGAGGATCTCCATTAAATCCTTGTCCATTTGGGTAATCAATTATTCCTATATTTCGTGGATAATTAAAATGATCTATAAGAATGTCTGATAATTCTTCATTAATCATAAAATTTACTCCTATAAAAATTTTATTACCTTAATATCATATGCTAATCATTTTAAATTTAATTCTATATATAAGTCCAAAAAATTTCTACTTTCTATTTTCTATTTTCTATTTTCTATACATATTATAATAAAAACTATCTTTCAAGTTTCTTATAAATTAAAAAGTATTCCAAAAGTAATTTTTTAATTTATTGTTGATAAATTTAATCTATAAGAATATAATTTAATACATGCAAATCATTTGCAACAAGGAGGGTATATGAAAATAAAAATCGAAATTATTTTAGGTTTGTTAGAATCTGGAAAGACGAATTTTATAAATTACATGCTAGAAAGTGATGAAATTTATGATGAAACTATAGTTGTAATTCAAGATGAATTTGGACAAACAGATCTTAACTATAATAATGATAAACTTAGTAAAAAAAATGTGAAATTAATAGAAATAGAACATGATATAGATGATGATATTAATGAAAATTACATTAAAGATATTATCATTAAATATTCTCCTGAAAGAATATTCATAGAAACCAATGGTATGAAAAATTCTTCTTATATTTTAAAAGTATTAAATAATAATGTACTAAAAAAACTGTGTATTGTTGATGATATTGTTTCAATAATAGATGCTGAAACCTTTAATCTATATTATAGAAATATGCAAGATTTACTTTTTTCACAGATATTTAATAGCGAAAAAATAATCTTAAACAACTTGAATAAATTTACTAAAAACGAAATTACTAATATTATTTCTCAAATAAAAAAAATAAATGAAACAGCATCTATTATGGAATATTCACAATTTGAAGATTCTCCTGATTACTCTTATTTAGAACTTTATGATAATAATAAAAATTTCTTTACTTTTAAAACTTATATTTCTATATTTTTAATTATATTTTTCTTTACAGCTTTAAGTACTTTTTCATTTTTAGATTTTTCAATATCATCTCAATATATGACTACACTTAATAAGTTCTATACTGTTTTTATAAGTATTTTAATTGAAGGAATCCCATTTATTCTTATTGGAAGCTTTGTATCTGCCTTAATTCAAATTTATGTATCCAAGAAATTTATTATTAAGGTACTTCCACATAATATTTTTTTATCATGTATAGTTGCTGCTTTTGCTGGTATAATATTTCCAATCTGTGATTGTGGAACAATTCCAATAGTAAAGGGATTTATAAGAAAAAAAGTTCCTACAGCTGCATGTATAACTTTTTTGCTGTCAGCTCCAATAGTAAATCCAATTGCTATTATTTCAACTATATATGCTTTTCAAGATATGAAATATGTAGTTATTTATAGAATATTTTCTGGAATTATTATTGCTATCTTAATTGGTCTTATAATGCATTTTTTTACAAGAGATAATCCTAATATTCTAAAAAACAATACTGATCCTCTAAGCTGTGAATGTGCTATATGTAGTGATTCGTATGAATATAGTAAGGCATCAATTGATACACTAAGAAATATATTTTTTCATACTAGTGATGAGTTTTTTAATATTGGAAAGTTCATGATTATGGGTGCATTTATTTCTAGTATTTTTCAAACAATTGTATCTTTTGATAGCAATCTATATTTTCCAAATGATAATAGAACTTCTCTTTTAATAATGATATTATTAGCATTCTTACTTTCAGTATGTTCTACTTCTGATGCGTTTATAGCCAAAGGATTTCTAAAATTATTTTCTTTAAATTCTGTAATGGGATTTTTAGTTGTAGGACCTATGCTTGATATAAAGAATACTTTTATGCTTTTTGGCAATTTTAAAAAAAACTTTGTTTTAAAACTCATATTTTTTATAGTAATTATATCTTTTACCGTTCTTATTAATTTTAATTTTTCATAATTAAAACATGATTATTAAAAGTTAAAATTATAGTCATATATTATATATTAAATCATGTTAGTAGGAGATCAAAAAATGAAAAAAATTAATTTTGATAAATTAGCAAAAATAATTATACTTATTGGATTTTCAGTTTTCTATCTTAAAATTCTTATAAGTAAGGAAATTTTATTATATGTTCATCCACGTATTATCCCTTTTGCAATATTCAGCACTTTTTTTATGATAATAACAGCTATATTTTTAATTACATCACTATATACATCATATAAACGTACATTTAAAATCAAAAAGTATATTGCCTTTATTATTCCATTAATACTTATTTTTCTAATTTCTACTTTAAAATCTGATGCTAAAACATTAGATATAAATGCAAATAGTACTTCTAATAGTAAATCAAATACAGTGTCGTCATCAAATAATAATGAGTATGCACCTGATTTATATAGTGGTAAAACTGCAAGCTATGGTGATGGAACAATCTCTAATCCTAAATTGGATATATCAAATAACATAATAAAAGTTAGTTCCAAAAATTTTGTATCATCTCTTGATGAAATCATTAGTAATTGTGCTAAATATGAAGGCAACTCCATAGAAATTACTGGCTTTATATACAATGATAAAAACCTTAATTTGACTAATAATCAATTTATAATAGCTCGATATATGATGGTGTGTTGTGCTGCTGACATGCAGATTGCTGGACTTAGATGCCAATATATTAACATTGAAAACTCTCTTGATTTAAATACATGGGTAAAAATTAGTGGAAAAATAAAAAACGATAGTTATGAAAGTAATCCAGACCCATTAATATTAATAGATAAAATTGAAATAGATTCTAATCCAGATACTTCATATGTTTATCCATATTAACAAAAATTAAGCCGAAAACAATTATTATATATTAATTATTATCGGCTTAATTTACTTTTATACATCTAATTTTTAATAAACATATCACTTTATTAAATAATATGCTTATTCGTTTCCATTACACCATTTATTACAAAACTCAGCCTTTTTGCTACACAAAATTTTTTCTGAACCACAATTAGGACATCTTTTTCTATCTTGATTATAATTTATTTCATAAATTTTCCCACATTCCAAACATTTAAATCTACAATTTTTTGTAGTATAATGACCACCACCTATTTTTATTGCCTTACCTTCAGTTAGTGAAATTGCTACTTTTTTTCTAGCACTATCTATGATATTTTGAAATGTTTGTCTTGATACTTGCATTCGTTCTGCACATTCTTCTTGATTTAAGTCTTCAATATCTTTAAGTCTCATTGCTTCTAATTCTTCAACTTTTAAAACTATTTCCTCAAGTTCACATTTACGTTTTCCCCATGGTACAAAATAGTCATCCTCAGGAAAAAATTCAACCCTTCTAAATTTTATTGGTCTTGCCATTTTTTCTGTCCTCCTAGACTTCTATATATTTAAATCTCATTAATATATTTAAAATTATTATACCTAATCAAATATGACTTTTCAAATTTGTACATTAATTAAATTGTTTGCTAATACATATAATTTAACTTTTTCACTTATCAATCAATGGTAAAAGGATTATATTTAATTAAACTATTATATTGATACGGATAAAATTGTTTTAAGTGTGAAACATACTGTAACCATTGACAAGTTAAATTTTTATATGATCTAACAATGTCTTCTTTAAGATGATTGTAATCTTCTTTTGTTAAATTTTTATGCTCCACGAATAATATCTCATCTCTTAAATGTATCAATGACATAAGCAAATCGGCAAAAATTTCATGTTCTAATATACTTTCATTAATTACAAGATTAGATAAAACATCTCTCGCATCAATAATAAGTTCTTTAATTTTAGGATAGTCAATCATTTCAAAATTAATATCATGGTCATGAGTGGTTAGCTTAGCTTTACATTCTTTCAAATTACTAAAATCTAATCGTAAAAATTGAATTTTTTCATCTCCATACACTATTAACTTTAATAGATTAAATCCAATATCACTAAAAAATAATCCAACTAACATATTTAACTTATTTAATCGCTCTATTCTAGCGTGTCTCTCTGCAAGTTTTTCAAATACAAGAGTAACTACAAGTATATTTATAGGAATAAAGCATAAATTCATAAGAGAGTAATATACAGTATTCTTTAACTGTCCAAATATCAAATAATGAAATAAAAACATTATAAATGACAATAAAATTAAAATAAATGAAACAATTAAATAGTGTTTTAAATTTTTCATACTGCCTCCTAATTTTAGGAATTTCATCTTGATTTTTTTAATATATTATAAAAAATCTTTTTAATTAAATATAAAAAATTATCGCTGATAAAATTAATATCAGCGATAAAACAATACTAATTACTATATTTTTTTATACATTATAAATTTGCTGTCCATAGTCCATGTAAGTTACAATATGCTTTTGCACTAATAACTTCTTCAGCAATTTTAAATACAGCTTCTGGTTTATCTTCTGGAGTTAAAAATTTTCTATATACTTTATTTTCTGTATTTACTTCAATCCATTCAATATAATGTTGTTCTGTCATTGGATGTTCAACGCTTCCTACTTTTACAATAATTTCATCACCATTTTTTTCAACTGCTGGAATATGTTTTTCAACTGCTGCATCTACTGTATTTTCCACTATTAATCTCATAGGCTTTCCGCAACAAGAAAGAGTTCCGCCTCCTCCATGAGTAACCTCTACTATAATTCCACATACATCACATTTATAAACATCTTTAATCTTAGCCATAAAAGACTCCTCCTTCATAATACACACTTTTCTATTTTATTATATATAAATTTTTTTATTAATAATTTTCTATAAAAACTTCAAAATATCCTTGTGGATGCTGACATGCTGGACATAAACTAGGAGCTTCTTCCCCTTCATATATATATCCACAGTTGTTACATTTCCACAATACTGATTCTGATTTTTTAAATACTGTATTGTTTTCTATGTTTTCTAATAATTTTTTATATCTTCGTTCATGTCTAGATTCCACTTCTGAAATTCGATTATATATTTCTGCTATTTCTTCAAATCCCTCTTCTTTTGCTATTTTTGCAAAGGCTGGATATAATTCTGTCCATTCTTCATTTTCACCTTCTGCAGCTGCTTTTAAATTTTTAGCTGTTTCTTGATGAAATGAAACTGGATAAGATGATTGTATTTCAATAGATTCATCTGAAAAATCTTCTTTTAATAATTTATAAAATCTCTTTGCATGTTCTTTTTCCTGCTCAGCTGTTTCCATAAAAATATTTGATATCTGAACATAGCCTTGTTTCTTAGCAATACTTGCATAATAAGTATATCTAGTTCTAGCCTGACATTCACCTGCAAATGATTTCATTAAATTTTCAGCAGTTTTTGTACCCTTTAAACTCTTCATAACAATCCTCCTACATAGTGTTTATTTATATAATATATAAGCTTTATTCCATATAAATAACTCACATAGAATAAAGCCTAATATATCTTCTTTTACTATATATTAACACATAATTCTATTTTTTTCTATATAAATCTCACTATTTTTATTAATAAACATATATAATTTAATCAATATTTTTTAACATTTTATAAACATAAACTAATAAAATAATTTTAACTTTTAGAAATAATCTTTAATCCTAATATTCCAATTATTATAAGTATTATGCATACTATTCTTATTATATCTAAGGGTTCTTTAAATAATATTATTCCTAGTATTACAGTACCAACTGTACCAATACCAGTCCATATTGCATATGCAGTTCCTAACGGAAGTGTCTTTAACGCTACTGATAAAAAATAAAAGCTTCCAATCATGCCTAATATAGTGATAATACTGGGTACAAATTTTGTGAATCCCTGTGAATATTTTAATCCTACTGCCCAGCAAACCTCCAATAATCCTGCAATAAATAACATAATCCATTTCATATATTTTACACACCTCTCATATAAAAATAAAAAAAGCCTAGGAAATATTTTTACATATCTCCCAGGCTTTTATCCTTCCGTGAACACATTTTACTGTGCGTTTTCTCTTGGACCTGACCAGCTATAAACTGCGGAACCCTAGAAAACTTATCTTTATAATTAAATTATATTTTAATCGATTAAAATTACGAGTTTATACTATCATATTAATTAATTTAAATCAACTATTTTTATTTAATCATATTATATAACTTCAACACAATTATTGATATTAGAAATTCTACTTATTTTATAAAAATTAAAGAAGATGTCTAAATTAATAGACATCTTCTTTAATCTTTACTTATGCTGTCATGAGAACAGATTTAAGAATGTTAGTTTTAAAGTCCTTTTTCGTAGCTTTCTACCATTCTCTTAACCATTTCTCCACCAACGCTACCGTTTTGTTTTGAAGAAAGGTCTCCCTTATATCCTTCAGCATAGTTTTGTAGTCCTAATTCTGAAGCTACTTCTGTTTTAAATTTGTTTAAACCTGCCTTTGCTTCTGGTACTAAAGTTTTATTACTATTATAAGATGACATAATAGTTACCTCCTTAATATTTGAATTATTTTCTACACTAATATATTATCCAAACTAAAACTTAATACTCTATAAAAATATTGGCATTTATAACATATATATATTCTATTAGATTTTTATTGTCTATTATAAATTTTTTACAAACAAATAATAACACTACTATTTAATCCAAGGAGTTCCTAACTATATTCGTGGCTTGTACCATATTTTTAAGACTTGCTTTAGTCTCTAAAATTCCTCTTGTTTTTAACCCACAATCTGGATTTATCCATAATTTATCCTTTGAAATCTTAAGCAACATCTTTTTTATAATAGCTACAAGTTCTTCTACACTTGGTACTCTAGGTGAATGAATATCATAAATACCTGGGCCTACTTCTGTTTCAAAATTACTTTCATTCAATGCAGCTATAATTGTAAGTTTTGACCGAGAAGCTTCAAAAGAAATCACATCAGCATCCATGCTATCAATCTCTTTTACTATCTCTTCAAATTCACTATAACACATATGTGTATGAATCTGTGTTTCAGGTTTTACTTTGCTTTGGCAAAGTCTAAATGCTTTAATAGCCCAATCAAGATATTCTGTATTCCACTCCTCTCTTCTTATTGGAAGCTTTTCTTTTAATGCAGCTTCATCAATTTGAATTATTCCTATTCCTTTACTTTCTAAATCCATAACCTCATCTCTAATTGCAAGACCAATTTGAAATGCCATTTCACTAAGCTCTATATCCTGTCTTGGAAACGACCAGTTTAAAATGGTAACAGGACCTGTCAGCATTCCTTTTACTGGTTTTTCAGTCAAACTTTGAGCATATTTTGAATATGATACAGTAATTGCTTTTTCCCTCTTTATATCTCCAAAAATAATTGGTGGCTTTACACATCTAGTTCCATATGATTGAACCCATGCTTTTTCTGTAAATACATATCCTGAAAGATTTTCACCAAAAAATTCCACCATATCATTTCTTTCATATTCACCATGTACTAAAACATCAACATTTAATTCTTCTTGTAATTTAATACATTCTTTAATAAATCTTTTTATATTTTCATCGTATTCATTCTTCGTAATTTCACCTTTACGATATTTAGACCGATTTTGCTTAACTTCTAATGTTTGTGGGAATGATCCAATTGTTGTTATTGGTAATATTGGAAGTTTAAATTTTTCTTTTTGAATAGATTCTCTTTCTTTTCTTGCTGTTTTCCTTATAAAATCATCTTTTTTAAGATTATTAACTCTTTCTTGAACATCCTTATCACAATACATTTTTTCTTGCGAAAATATTTTTTGATTTTCAATATAAATTTTACTTTTTTCAATATCATTATAAGAAGCTAAACTGCTTAAATCATTTAATTCATTCAATTTTTCTTTTGCAAATGAAAAATGTTTTATAATATCATTTGAAAGTTTAGTTTCATTTTCTAAAGTATATGGGACATGTAAAAGAGAACATGATGTGTTTATAACAACTTTATCTACTATCTCTTCTATACTATGCAGCAATTCTAAATCTTTTTTATAATTACATCTCCATATATTTTTTCCATTTACAATACCTGCAAATAAAACTTTTTCTTTTGGAAATCCATATCTTGAAATTAAATCCATTGATTGTTTTCCTTCAATAAAGTCAAGTCCAACTGCATCAAAATCAAGTTCCATGATTTCTTTATAGCAATCTCTTATATCTCCAAAATATGTTTGTAGTAATATCTTTACATTTCCCTTATTCTTTAAAATCCTTTTATATATACTGATAAATAATCTAATCTCACCTTTAGTTAAATCTGTAACAAGTATTGGCTCATCTATCTGAACCAATTCAACCCCAATTTCATTGAATTTATTAAGTATGTTAACATATGAATCAACTATATCATCTACATAATCATTTATTTTTTTCTTTCCCTGATATTTTGCTAATTTTAAAAATGTAAATCCACCCATTATTACTGGTTTTGTTTTAATACCGATTTCCTTTGCTTCTAAATATTCTAAAAAAGGTTTTTCTCCATTTAATTTTATTTTTGTATAATCATATAATTCTGGAACAATATAGTGATAATTTGTATTAAACCACTTTTTCATTGATAGTGCTTTTACATCACCATTTTCTCCCTGATATCCCCTTGCCATTGCAAAATAAGTGTCTAAAACATTAACCTTAAGTTCTTTATACTCATTTGGAATTGCATTTAGTAAAACTACTGTATCTAGCATAATATCATAAAAAGAAAAATCATTAGATGGTATGTAGTTAATCTTCAAATCTTTCTGTAACTGCCATTGTTCTTCTCTTAATTCTTTTGAGTTCTTTAAAAGTTCATGGCTAGATATTTCCTTTCTAAAGTATGACTCTGTCCAAAACTTTAATTCTCTTGACTTTCCAACTCTTGGATAACCTATAATTGAATTTTTCATAACTTCGCCCCCTTAATTAGAAATTATAATTTACTTAGTACAACTCGTAAATTACGAAAAAAATATGGCCTGCTATAGGCAAATTCTATAACAACCCATATTTATATTTCTTTATTGCATCTATGTATATTTCTCCAAGATGGCTGCATGTTATATTTTTATGCGTAATAAAACCAATTTTCATACTATCCTTTATATGAAGAGGTACTGATACAATATTTTTACCATTTAGTTCTTCACTTATTATTCCAGAGCAAATAGTATATCCATTAAGACCTATTAGAAGATTAAATAAAGTTGCCCTGTCACTTACCCTAATATTTTTCTTGTGTTCTAATGTACTTAATATTTCTTCTGAAAAATAGAAAGAATTATTTTCTCCTTGCTCAAATGAAAGATAAGGGTATTGTTCAAGATCTTTTAGAGTAACTTCTTTATATTTTGCTAATGGATTATTTGAACCTATAAATACATGTGGCTTTGCTTCAAATAACAGTTCAAATTTTAAGTTGCTTTCATCTATTAATTTTCTAATTACTTTTTCATTAAATTGATTTATATATAAAATTCCTATTTCACTTCTCAACGTCTTTACATCATCAATAATTTCATAAGTTCTAGTCTCTCTAAGTGTAAAATCATATTCAACTTCACCATAATCCTTAATTAAATCTACAAATGCATTAACAGCAAATGAATAGTGCTGTGTTGAAACACTGAATTTTTGTTTTAAAGTTTTTTTCCCAAGATATCTTTCTTCTAGCAAATCATTCTGTTCTATAACCTGTTTTGCATATCCCAAAAACTCCCTACCTTCTGATGATATTCTAATTCCCTTATTTGATCTTATAAATATATTTATATTTATTTCCTTTTCTAACTCTTTTATTGCATTTGATAAGCTTGGTTGCGCTATAAACAATGCTTTTGCTGCTACACTCATAGACCCCCTTTCAGCTACTTCAATTACATATTTCAATTGTTGTAACGTCATATTATTAACCTCTATTCTTCTAAAGTATTAAAAAATATATTCTAAATAAAATATAAATTTAATATGATAACTAATAATAAATAAAGCAAAATATAAAAAAAGCTTAAGATATATCCCTCAATTAAAGGCACTATCCTAAACTCGCTTTTTATCATTAGATTTATTTTTAATATATAAACTAAAAAATTGCTCAACAAATAGTCTGTGTATTAGTTAACGAAATTACAATAGTAATACACAGTCTTCAATTTATCTCCCTATCTCTCGTAGGTCATCAATAAATCTAACTCTAAGCAGGTTTTCTGACTCACGTATCACAGCTCTAATTTTCCTTCCCAAAATTTCTTTCAGTGGATCTAATAAATGAGAACTCCTCGCATACAGTTGCGGGACAGTACAGGATTTTCACCTGTTTTCCTCTTACGCATGAACAATATATAAATTATCATCCAACACTTACAGTATTATATTAAATTTGTTTAATTTTAGCAGTTAACTGTATTTATGTCAAATATATTTCTTAAATTGTCTAATAATATAAAACTTATATCTTAAAACTTAAATTATTAAAATAATTAATAATTATCGTGCTATGAGCAATAATATTATATACATACAGTTATTTTTTGTACTATAATAAAAAGAAAATAATGAAAACTATGTATTAATATATATTTAATACAAATCGTAATAGTTTATGGAGAAAATATGTTTAAATTTATTGAAAAGTATGATATAAAAGCAGCAAAATATATAAATTCACTTTATCACAGCAAAACGCTAGATAATTTCATGAAATTTTTCACTTATCTTGGTAATCTGGGCTTACTATGGATAGGAATATCTATTGTGTTCATGTTAAGTCATCAATCAAGAAAAAAGGGAGTAGTTCTTATTTCTGCACTTCTCCTTACCACAATATTAGGTGAATGTATTATAAAACATATAGTAAAAAGAAAAAGACCTTTTATAAAAATGAATTTGTGTGATCAATTAATAATAGGTACACCTAGCACTTATTCATTTCCTTCCGGGCATACTGCATCATCATTTGCAGCCTCTGCAGTTTTTCTTGCAATTAATAGTAGAATAAGCATTCTAATTTTGTTAATTTCTACTTGCATAGGATTATCTAGAATATACTTAAAAGTTCATTATCTATCTGATGTGATTGGTGGCGCAATTCTTGGGTTATTATGTGGCAGCATCACAGTATCTTTATTTAATATAGTATAGATATAAATTTAAAATCACCTAAAAAAGCCGTACTTATTTATAAGTACGGCTTCAAGTTATCTATGCAGCGTTATTTACTGTTTTTTCTTCTGATGTTTTTAAGTAAATTTTTTCATATATTTTATCATATACAAAGCAAAATATTGCTCCGAATACATTACATGCAATACGCCAAAATACTGCTCCGAATATACCTAGAACTGGTACTGCTGATAAAAGTGCACCAAAACAATTTATCATTATTTGATATTGATATGTTGCTGCAAACCCAATAGCAATTCCTCCAAATAAAGATAAAAACATTCTATATTCTTCAGGTATTAATAAAAATGTAATACAAAATGTAACTGATCCAAATAAAATATATAAAGGTCTATTTTTCAAACGGAATTGAAGTGTTTCTTGTTTCTGCTGTATATATGATAAACATGCAAATCCAATCCAAATAACTCTTGGAATATTTAGAAGTGTTCCTAAAAACATTCCCCCACTTATACCTAGAGCTAATTTAATCTGCCATCTAGTACGTTCATCAGCAAAGCTCACTTCTTTTAATACATCTATAAATGTTTTTTCATACTTGTTTTTTCTCTGCTTATAATAGAAAATTCCACTTACTAAAACCCCACCACAAATTAGAGCATAAATTCTACGTATAAATGACTCAGTAGTAGTTGCTGATGTTCCTAATATGAGTATATAACATAAAACTATAGTTGAATGATTTGAAAATTTTGTATCATTACATGTTGAGACTACTAATGTAATTATGCATATAAAATTAACTATAAAACCTATAAAAGGATTAGTCATTAATACTACTAAAGGTCCCATAAGATATATTAAAAATACCCCCAATAAAGTTAATGTTGACTGTTTTACATTAAAGTTTAAATTTGAAAACCTAAATGTTAAAATTAGAATTACTGTGCAAACTCCAATTACACTATTTTCTTCTCCAAATATTTTTGTATAAGTACTAACAAAAACTATACAAAATAACATACATAATATATTTTTTAGTATGAAAGCCCATATATACTTGTTTTTTTCTTTTTTGTTTTCAGCATTTTTTATCATCGGCTTCATAACATTAGCTGATAACTGCATTGCTTGATAAAATGTCATACTATTCCTCCAATCATTATTTGTTTTTCTCGTTAAGTTATTCTACAAACTTGATATCTTTATTTTAATTATTCAAATTAAAATTATTTTTCGTACTTAAATATAGTTTACTTTGTAAACTAATTTTAATATAGTATTATTCTTCTGTCAATTTAATATTACTTAATTTTTTATAAAATTTCTTTAAAATATAAAATATAATCAACTCTGTACAAATTAATTTGTCAAAGTTAAGCGATTATTTGTTTGTAAATTTCCACTAAATAATAACTTTGAGATAACATCTTTATTTGTTCATATTCAAATAGCTTCTTGTTTCCCTTTAATAAATCTAACATCATTTACTCTCTTATACATAAAGATACCCTGTTGGATAGACTTTTGTATATGTCAATCCAACAGGGTATCTTTAATATATTTCTTTATTGTCTTAATATATAATTATTTTAATTTAGAAAGCTTTTTTAAAATTCCTATAGCTACAAGCTCTTTGAACAGTCATAATTTCTTCTTCTCCTTTAAAATGCCAAGGATTAGTTTTAGAATCATTATATCCATTTATTATATCAACTGCATCTATATAAAGTTCTTTTGCATTCATCTGTCCATACATTTTAGGTGGAAGTACATAAATAGGAATATTAAGATCATAATGCTTTTTCACAAATCCATTTACTTCATATCTTGTGTGTGGACATACCATAATTACATTATATTCATGATAAAGCTTGTTTGCATTCATAAATGGACTAAAATCCACACTCATTTCTTTCTGAAGATTATTTTCTATTATTTCACTTTTAATTTTCTTAACCATAGCACTAGATGAAAATCCACCTAAACAGCAAATCAATATTTTTATCATACCTATAATACCTACTTTCAAAATAATTCTATTATAAATATTATATATCAGGCAAGCACACATGTAAACATTATCATTATTTTATCTTAATATAACTTCATTATAATTATTCAATAATTTAAATTATTTCTTATTTAAATTATCTATATAAGAAACTGCAGATAATGCTGCTATATTACCTTCTCCCGCAGCCTTTATATACTGATATGGTGCACCTACTATATCACCTGCTGCAAAACATCCTTGAAGATTTGTTGTCATTTTTCTGTCTACTTTCACATGATTTTCATCTAATTCTAATCCCGGTACCAATTGACTAGGAGACACACTATCTCTTAAAATAAAAATGCCGTCAGTTTCAATCTCAGAATTTTTAAGTATTAATTTTTCCACTCTTTCTTTTCCAATTATTTCTACTGGTATATCATTAATTATTTCAACCTTTTCATCAACTTCTACCTTTTCTTTATACATAGGTATATAATAGACTTTTGAAGCAATTGTAGATATGAAATTAACCTCATCCTCTTCATGTTTATTATATGCTATTATTGTAACAATCTTATCTTTATATAGTGGTGCATCACATGTTGCACAATATCCTACGCCTTTTCCTAAAAGTTCTTCTTCACCTTTAAAAGGCCTTCCAAAGTTAACACCTGTTGCTAGTATTATTGCTGATGCTTCATACATCTTATCATTTGCTATTAATGAAAAATAATCTCCCATTGCATATATATTATTAATTTTTTCCTCTGTTATACTTATATCCATTGATTCCATATGCTTTATAAACTCATCTCTTATCTGTGCTCCACTCTTTCCATAGAAACCCAAGTAATTATTTATCTTTTCTGCTTTTGTTAACTTATTGCTCAATTCTTTAGATCCAAATATAATAAAATTTTTCTTTCTTATTTTCGCATTAAGGGCTGCCGATACCCCTGCTGGCCCACTTCCTATTATAGCCAAATCATATCTTTCCATATAAAAACTCCCTCTACACTTTAATTTAACATATTCTCATCTTGCTCAATAAAAAATACCTTATAACAGTTCTTCTATATCTTTTATCATATCTAAAGGTTCTATATGTGATTCATATCTTTTAACCACATTTCCATTTTTATCTATTAGGAATTTAGTAAAATTCCATTTTATACTATCTCCAACAAGGTATTCTGGATAATTTTCCTCTGTTATTGAATATAGCATTTTTTCTGTAATATTTTCTTTATTGAATCCCTTAAAAGGACACTTTTCTGTTAAATAATTAAATAATGGATGAGAATTTGAACCTCTAACATCTACTTTTTCAGATAGGTTAAATGTAACACCATAGTTTCTTTTACAGAAGATATCTAAGTCACTATTACTTCCAGGTGACTGTTCATTAAACTGATTACTTGGGAATCCTATTATTTCAAAACCATGTTCTTTATATTTTTCATAAATTTTCTGTAAATCTTCTAATTGAGGTGTAAATCCACATTTACTTGCAATATTTACAATGACTATTGCTTTATTTCTATAGTCTTCTAATAACACTTCTTTGCCACTTATTTCTTTATATTTATAATCGTATATATTCATATTTTTTCCTCCATCTATTACTTTTTATATATTAAACTTTGCAAACCTTATATTCTTATTTTATAAGGCTGTATATATCTTTCTTAATACTTGAAGGTTTTGTTATGGGTGAGTATCTCTTTATAACATTACCTTCTGAATCTATTAGAAATTTTGTGAAATTCCATTTGATATCTCTTCCAATCAATCCTCCAGCTTCGTTTTTCAAGAACTTATATATAGGATGTGTGTTTTGTCCATTTACATCTATTTTTTCAAACATTGTAAAGCTTACTCCATAATTTCTAAGACAAAATTCACCTATTTCTTTATTACTTCCCGGATCTTGTTTTGCAAATTGATTACAAGGAAATCCTAATACCTCAAATCCATTATCTTTATATTCATTATATAATTCTTCAAGCTCTGTAAACTGTGGTGTTAACCCACATTTACTTGCTGTATTCACAACAAGAACTACCTTTCCTCTATATTCTTCCATGCTTACTTTCCTGCCATTCATTTTTGTCGCGCTTAAATCGTAAAATTCCATATTAACTTCGTCCCTTCATTTTAATTTACGAGAATATAATTTGTTAAAATTAAATTTTTCTCAATCAATTGGTTTAAAAAAATATTTAAGCTTAATTAGACCTTTAATAATAATATCTAAAGTTTCCTTCAATTTTGCAGCTTCTAATTAACCCATACCAGAATAACAGAATATTTTTTCAGGTACTTCTAAGATCTCATCTTTCATATTTATTCCTTTTTCAGTTAGTTCTACAATAACTACCCGATCATTTTCTTGTGTTCTATAGTTTTTTATATGATTTTATTATTTCCATCCATAAATATACAATGGGAAACATAATTGATTATCTAATTTTATTGTATTTATCCATACATTCCCTTTATTGATTTAGCTAAATTTAATTGTGTTCAATTAATATGTTTATTATAATAATGTTTTTCTAATATGTCAATATCTTAATTTTAAATCATCTATCTTCCAATTTATAAAAATTTCAGGTGAAATCTTTTATTAAAAATAAGAATTACAGTTTCTATTTATTTTCATAATAATTTTTTGTAACTTTATTATTGCACCATATATAATAAATAAACTCTGTAGTTCCTCTAATAAAAAACTACAGAGTTTATTTGATTATTCTTTTTTATTTTCCCACTTTTTTCTCTCTACGAATCTCCCCATAAAGAAAGCGAATATACCAACTCCGATCCCTGTCTGTACACAGAATAAAAGGCTTTCAACTTCTCCTGGAAGTTCTCCATCTATCCATGTTTCCATAACAGGTGTAAACCATGGTTCATATGCTTCACCATTTATCTCCTCAACCATGACACTTCCTGCATCATCAGATCCTCCAAACTCAGCACCCTTTAATGCAAAAAGAGGTATTATAGCAATTGCTAGTGCAATAATTAGTAATATAATAACTGTTTTCTTGTTTTTAGTCATTCTACTTTTCCTCCTTTAAGAAGCCAAGTCCTGTTAATTCAGATTTTGCATATGTTTCAAGTCCTATTATAACAATAACTGTAAGTATTCCCTCGATAATTGCAAGTGGAAGCTGAGTAGGTGCAAATACTCCTAAGAATTTCACTGCTGATGCAAATACTCCTCCTTCAGGTGATGGATAAGCCATTGCAAGCTGGAAACTTGTTATACAATAAGTGAATAGATCACCTAGTGCTGCTGCAATAAATACACTAACTTTTCTATTTATTTTTAATTTTACACATAATTTATAAAGTCCAAATGATAGTAGTGGTCCTGCAATTGACATTGAAAAAGTATTAGCCCCTAGTGTTGTAATTCCACCATGTGCAAGTAGAATTGCTTGAAATATTAATACTATTATTCCTAATACACTTACTGCTAAAGGCCCAAATAGAATTGCTCCAAGGCCTGTCCCTGTCATATGAGAGCAGCTTCCTGTAACTGATGGTATTTTAAGAGATGAGATTACAAATATGAATGCTCCTGCCATTGCTAAAATAGTAACAGATTTTCTATCTTTATCAAGACTTTTCTTTATTGATAAAAATCCTCCAATTAAAAATGGAAGACAGATAATCCCCCACCCTATACAATACTTAGCTGGAAGATATCCTTCCATAATGTGCATTGCATTTGCTGCCGGAGTTATTCCAAACATAAGCACAAGCAAAATTGCAATTTTGATAATTTTGTTCTGATTTTTCATTTTCCTTCTCCTTTCAAAATAAAAAAGACACCTTAACCTAATGATTCCCACTCATTAGAAAAGCATCTTATATAATCTCTTTAAATAAATAAAAACATGAAAACATAATTCCATTTTTTAAGTAAATTTTATAATATCTTTGCACTTAAAACATGAAATTTTATCTATACTACATTATTATTCATTAAAAAGATTCATCCTGTATATAGTCATCGCTCGTAACTATATACATACGCTTATAAAAGGCAGGTATTCTGACTTAGGTTTCATAATCATATCTTGTCTTCCCAGAAAATCCAGTGACATATTTTTAAGATATAACTCTTCCAATACAGCGGCGGGACCGTAAGGGATTCTCACCCTTTTCCCTATTATCCTGCGGAGAAATCACAGGCACCTTCTATAATTATATTTTTGTTCACTTAATAGTATTACTACTATAAATCTGTTATATTTTATATCTAAATCATAATATTTGTCAATATGTAACTTTAATATTTCAATCTTTATTTTTTCTTAAACATATATATTTAATTTTATTTTGTAGAGTTTTTTGTATTAAATTACACTTAATATTTATTAAATATCTTTTTAAATTCATTTATATTTTTAGGATATAAGTTATCATTAGTTAATATTCTTTTTTCAATCAGTGTTTCATATACATCTAACATTATCGGTCTTTTCAAATTTGAATTTTTCAATATTTCTTCATTTTTAAAGATTTCAAGTGGCGTTCCATCCCCTATAATACCACCCTTTGAAAACACGACTACCCTATCTGCCCATCTGTATGCAAAATCAACATCATGTGTTGAAATCAATAATGTTTTGTTTTCAAGACTAAGCTTTTTAAGTACTTCTTCTAGCATTTCTGCATTTAGAGGATCAAGAGCAGCTGTAGGTTCATCAAATATAATAACTTCACTTTTCATAGCAATTATATCTGCTATACTGACTCTCTTTTTTTCTCCACCACTTAAATAATGAGGTGGTCTTTCTTTAAATTCAGAAATATTCATATAATCTAATGCTTCATTAACTCTTTTTATGACTTCATCCTTTGGAAGCTTCAAGTTCATTGGACCAAAAGATACTTCGGCAAGAACTGTAGATGCAATAATTTGATTATCTGCATCCTGAAAAACTATTCCTATATTTTTCCTAAGTTCATTTAAATTCTTTTTTGTTATAGCTTTTCCTTTATAAATTATTTTACCGCTCTTAGGTGTTAATACACCATTAATATTTAAAAAGAAAGTTGATTTTCCTGCACCATTTGATCCTAATACAGCAATCTTCTCACCTCTATGAATATTTAAGTTAATATTGTTAAGGGTATTTTTTTCGCCCGTATATGAATAGCAAAGTTCTTTTATCTGTAAAATTATTTCTTTTATCTTATCGTCCATCTAATCCTCCTATTTTGCAATATACCATATAAATATCAATATAGAAAAATATATGCAAGCCAATACAACATGTATAGTCTTAACTTTCTTTTCCTCTTCAAGAAATAACATATCACCATTATAGCATCTGGATTCCATTGCATTATAATAGGTATTTGCCTTTTTTAAAGATACAATAAGAAGATTTGATGCCGTACTTCCAAATGAATAACATGAAGTTTTGAAGTCAATATATCCAAGCCTTGACTGTGCTGAATTTTTCATTTTACACTGCACATCAATTAATATAAATATAAATCTGTATATCATATTCATCAGTTCTATTATAATTTTAGGTATATGTGCTTTTCTCAAAACTGAAATTATTTCACTTGTATTTGTAGAAAGTGTCATCATATACATTGCACTTATTGCACCAAATGCTTTCATTACAATCTCCATTGTTTTCATTATATTCTCATCTGAAGTATATAAATAAAATCCACATAAATGTAAATTATAATCACCTATTGGACTCATGGATACTCCAAATGCTATTGCTATACTTCCAAGAATCATAAATACTACTGGAATACTCATTAATGACATATATTCATGAAATTTTATTCCCCCCTTAAAAATCGTAATAAATCCCATGGATACAATTATTGCTAATGATACATATATATTATCTGCTATTATACAGATTAGTAAGGTTAAAAAAGCAAATATCACTTTAAATGCTGGATTTATCTTTCTAAGCTTTGACTTATATGCATAACTATCAATTTTCCTTTCCATACAAACCTCCTTGCTTTATAAATTTCTTTCTTACTTCAATACTATACTTATTCAATATTTTCACATCCTTCTAATATACTCTAATTAGAAAACATAAAAGTGTTAACTTTATTATTTTAACCTAAAACCTACTTGGTTCAAAGCAATATAATGTAAATAACTACATTTTCTAAAATAAAAGATGCCTTATACGAAGGCATCTTTTCATGTTCATATTACTATATTGGATTATCATTATTTTGATAATTATAATTTAAAAATTAATATATATCTGACATTTCTACCTCTACTTCATATTTTACATATGTATTATCCTGTAGTCTATGAGATATATTGTCTACATATTTTTCACTACATTTTGGAATACTTACAATAACACTTGTCCCCTTTTCTTTAATACTTTCTATACTTATAGTACCATTATGAATATCAATAATCTTCTTAGCAATATTTAAACCAAGTCCAGAACCCTCTGTATTTCTTGAATATGATTTATCTACTCTTTCAAATATGCTAAATATATCCTTTAAATGATATTTATCAATTCCTATCCCATCATCTTCAATAGTTATTTTTATAAATTTATTATCATCTTTTATCATTACCTTTATATTTCCATTAATTCTGCTATACTTAATTGCATTTGATAATAGATTTAAAATCATTCTGTCATATAATTCTTTATCTATTAATGAATATAATTCTTCATCTGAAGTATCAAAAATTAAATTAAGTTTCTTACTATTAGCAAATGGGACCACACACATAGTAAGATACTCAGTTATTTCAACAATATTTTCACATGTAAATTCAGTTTTTACATTTTCTTTCTCAAATCTTGTTGTATCAATAAAATTATTTATAAGCCTTGTAAGTCTATTACAATTCTGCTTAATTATTTTATTATATTTTAACAACTCTTCTATATTTGCAGTGTTCTTAATCAAATCCTGAGTCTGTACTGCAGAATATATCACATTTACAGGAGTTTTAAATTCATGAGAAATATTTGCTAGTACTTCATTTTTTACTTCTTCATGCTTTGTTCTTTTTTCATAATCTTTATAAATTATATTCTTATCATCAATTGTCTTTTTTAATTCTAAAATCGTAGCCTCTAGGTCTTCTGATTTTTTAACTAGATTTTTATAAAGATATTCCTGTGGAGTTTTTAATATCTCCACCAGTATAATTTTTACTATACAGTAACTTGATAGTGCTCTAATTAAATAATATATAAATATTAATTCACTACTAATGTTCATATATACATTTAACTCTATAATTATGCTAATAATACTTAAATACATATACATCTTTAAATACAACGCCATAGATTCTGTGATATCAGTTCCACTTTTCTTAATTACTCTTAATAAATATATTTTCAATAGAATACAAATAGAAAAGCATATTAATATAATACTTTTTATATACAAGTTATCAACTTCATATAATGGTAAAATACTTAATGCAGAACATATATATATTGTACATATACTTATTAATAAGGTTCCCGCCAAAAATCTTTTAGTATTAATATTATTTTTATAATTAGAAAAACAGTATATTAGATAGCACGATTCTAGTATAGCAGCTAAAATCTCTATAGAAATACAACTATTTTCAAAACCATTGTTTATATGTATCTGCTTTTTAAAACATATATATGAAAATGATAGCATTCCAACTGATAAAAAACATATTGAAAGATATCTATATAAATTATTAATATATTTTAATTTTAAGC